>Ga0315915_1003898_pt1 | contig 18910 bp, 11 predicted proteins | sample MpolbnodulesMG_FD_207738 | JGI IMG/M metagenome (GOLD analysis project Ga0315915, IMG submission 207738) | Medicago polymorpha root nodule microbial communities from Los Angeles, California, United States - branched nodules | ecosystem: Host-associated > Plants > Roots > Nodule | place: USA...
TTTTTTTTTTTTGAGGGAATCCTTAATCTTTGTTATTAGGGTGTAATTGAGTCTAACTGTCTTTTAAAGTTTGATTTTGACTTGTTAAAAATATAAGAAGTTTAAACTTGACTCATTTGTTTAAATGAGAGGCAAATAATTTTTTCAGAAAAAATTCTAGACTCTTTTGCATAGTACATTATTAGGAAAATTATCATTGTTATCATGAAGAAAAATTGTTTCACGAAAGATAGTTATAGCTTAGAGGAAGAAATGTTTTTCACTTCCCATGATAAAAGTAACTTCTACTTTATTAGTTTACTGAGCATGTTTGCCCCTCTTTAATCAAATCTAATCTGCTACATTTTTTTTTTGGTAGAACTAATCTGCCACATTTTAAAATCCGATAGCGAACCAATTCCTCACGAAACTATAGCGAATGAAGCAAAGCCACAACTCAAAAGCGCTTAGATGAGATGGAACAGGTCTCTTCTAGCTTAACCAAGGTCATCGGTTCGAATCCAGCCTTACGCATGCAGCAGCGTTAAAACTCTTAGGGAGAGCTTGCCGCCTATTTGGATCCCACAATGCTCGAGGGATTAATCTCTGCAGTTGCGCGCAGAGGATACCTGAATAAAAAAATCTTGTTGCAATTACACTTTCCCTGTCGCAGTGTTCTCGTGATAAAAATTCTCGCAACATGTAGCATTTCCCTTATTTTTATGAGCACTGCTATATCTCTAGAAAAGTAACATCACGGTCTCTTCAAGAATAAAGAGCAACCAATCACAATGCACTATTTACCACAATATATGGAGCTATGACTGAAAAATAGGAAGTGAACAATAAACCATGCAATAAACATTTGCCAACTGTATCGTAAAACTTTTGCTATGTCAATCTCTCGTTGTAAATAACAATTTATAAGATATATAAACTTCCTTTTGTTATATATGTAGGTCCAAATCAAACACTTATTATTTGACAAAAATAAAGAGTAAATGGATAAGTTAGACCAAACCCACGTATCAACAAAACAATTTCCACAAAATAATGCTTATTGTATTTTTTTTTTAACTAGAAATAATGCTTATTGTTAATTTGTAATTGTTTAAATTATCATTTTATGTTTTATTATGGGTCATTTTTAATATTAGAGTTGAACCTCCAATTTTATTGGAACGGACTTGGAGAACACTATATATCTCTTCAAGAAAAATACTTGTTTGGGGACAAGAGTTTGAACACTAAATTTAAGCACACATACATAATTGAGAAAAGATAGAGAGAGAAAATAATTAAATAAAATGTATTTTTTTGTGTGTGTACGCGCCTAAGTGGTGTGTTTAAAGACTTATATCCAAGCAAGACTTTCTCCTCTTTCGATTGTTGTAACATGTATAGTATTTTTTTTTTTTAAGTAGCTATTTTGATATCTATATGTATGATGTGTTTTTTTTTTTGAAAGGATAAATGTAGAATGCGTTGTCACTACAATATTGGAATTTATTAAAATTGACTAGTGAAAAATACATTCGAATACTAAATTAAATAACTAAAGAATAATGATTAAGTGTAGGTCATGGTCCACACAACCCACAAGGTAAGTTTGTCCTTGCTGCTAAGTTATTATTTTCATTTTTATTTTTGACGTTAAATTATTATTTTCTACTTTGTATTTATGATAATAAAAGTACATCAATTGTTTTTTAGGGAAAAATACATCAATTGTTAATAAGGTAATTTTACGATATCTACATTTTTTCTCATATTATATGTATGATTTTAAACAATTTTTCAACGGTTTGAATTTTTTGCGGTTCTAAAAATGACATATGCGATTTTTGTCATGCTTATACTTGATTGGGTAGCGGAGGTTTACAAACTTTATAATTTTTTTGGGTTTCAAATCTCCTTTATATTGTATTGTCAACTGAAAATTTCTCCAATTAACAGTTGCATTATAAAAAAAAAGATTCATAATTTACAAGAATAGTAAACTATGTAATTTATTTTTAAAGCATACGAGCTTTAATTAGTCAAACTTTTAACGGTCCACCCAAACTAATTTTTTTTTGGCTCCACTACTGTGTATGAACTTGTCAAATATAACCGTTGTGGCGAAACGAAGGAAGTAATTTTTTATTAAGTAATCTTATGACTGAATTCACGTACTTTAAATGTAATAAGGTGGAGAATTGTAGCTATCAACTGAATTGTAGAGATTAATTTTTTTATTGAAACAAATGTAGATATTAGAATTTGAGCTTCTTGCATTAAATCACGTGCATATACTTTGCTTGCATAAATCGTACCAAACATGGTAGCAAATAGAAGGATGTAATGATTCCATCCACAACAACTACTTGTGTGGTGCTTTATTTTATGGACAACTAATTAGTTCAAGCGTAAAATTGAAGGAAGAATCTACCAGAAGTAAGAATTAAAAAAGAAGCTCAAGATCTAATACTTTACCTATGTAATGAATCTTGATCTATCAGAATAAATTGCTTTCCTTTAGAACATGATTGTCAAAAATGCCTTAATTGGCTAAGAAGCAAATGAAAGTAGTAAATTAAAGCTATAATCATTTTTTATTAGGTCAAAAAATATTAAAGCTAGAAATTCTACTATTATTGTTAGAAGTGTAATGACGTACTAGTCATATTGATCTTTAATTTATCTAATTTTTGCCCATACTAACATCGTGATCTTTTGACAATCTTCACCTTTACACCTTAAAAAAAAAGTGGTTTGTGAGTATCAATTAAGATCTCAAGAAGCAAAAACAAAAAGTTCTTAACCACATGGTTCTCACCTCAATAAAAATACAGGTAAATAGTCAAATTAATTAGGAAAGGATTTGTTGGATCATACAATTTTTTATTGTTTGAGGAATGGATCATACAATTTGATCACTGAAATTAATAAAGTTAAAAATATTTTTAAATTGAAAATATTCAATCATAATTAGTATTTCAGGAGTTCAAGAATGAACTTAATTGACCCATAATATATAATATGATTGAGTATTTTTATATTCAATTATCTATTTGAAATTTATTTTATTTCAAGAATCAGATTACCAAACACCTACCAACTTGAGAGCTAAATGAGTAATTGACTTAATTAATATTAAAATAACACCTCTTATATCACAACAAATTATAGTAACTCAAATCACAACAACATGATGTGACTTATTTATATTAATTCATAAAATATTTCTACAAATCAAAACTTAATTATAAATACGTGTTAGTTTAAAATAAAAATAAAAATATGCTTTGAATGCATATGTAAAAAATTACACTAATATTACATGAAAAATAAACACATAACAAGAATTAACTATTTACTTATAGTAAAAGCAGGAGATTTAACTACATTTGTCAAATGATTAATGTTAAGTTTGTGTTTAACCGTTTGGACTCAAATGTTACGAGTTTCAGTTAATGTTGGATCGTTTAAAAGGATCCGAATTTGTATTTTGTCTAAAACATTTATTTAACTTGAACTCAAGACAAACAAATCATATTACCATATTTATTCAAAAAAGAAATCATATTACCATATGATTTGATATACAAACTAAATAAAATTATAGATTTTAAATCAAAATTCTATACACCATTCATATAATACAAATCAAGTTACATGAATTAATTTGACTATTACAATTCCTTGATAATTAAGATACACTAACCAAGCTTTTGCATTGATCTATTCTCTTCGAGCTTTCTTGGTACTTTGTTGTGAACTTGAAAATGTTTTGTGCTTGATTTGGAACAATAATTCAACCTCTCTTGACACATCAAGTAGTTGTTTGCATTGTGCTTTCTTTCTTTTCATATGTGGTTTGGTTTTTCTTGGTGCAAGTGGACATTGCTTTAGCATTTGGATTCTATTCTCAAAATGAGTTGGAGTTCTAAATCCATCATCTTCATCTTTTTCTTCTTCATTTTCCAACTCTCTTGATGATGATGTTGTGTCTACCTCTAAATCTTGTTTTTGCTTAGACAACACTATGTTTTGTTCTTCCTTAATCTCATCATCTTCTTTGTCTTGAATATTAAACATCAACAATATTGGTCTCTTCAAAACATCTTCTTTGTCATCTTTGATGTGAAACAACTCTGAATTTGACATGTTGGAGATATGAATGAAGAAGAATTAATGAGAGAAACAATGGAAGAAGAAAGTATTAAAAAGGGAAATTAGTTGAGAGGTAGTTATAGAGATCCTTGGGAATTGACGGATTATTTAATGTTGTGTACAATCTTTTTATCTCTCTTTCTTTAATCATTTTCCACTAGCTAGCTAGCTTCCTTAGTTATACTTTTTGGGCATGTGATTTTTCAGTCCATGCTAGAATCTATATATAGAGAGATAGAGTGTGGTTTAGTGTTTGGGATTTCATATTTATTTTATGCAATAATAACAAAAATTAGACCGTTAAATCAAAATCAAACTATTTATATTTTGACTTTGAATAATTCGGGTAACAAATATAAATTTATTCAAATACGCATCGTCTAATCTTAAATATTTAGATTAACAACCGTGTAATTGTGTTAACGTTGAAAAGCAGGTTCGTCCTTGGGGAGGTGCAAACAACTCTATTGAGCTGGACCTCCCCAATTTTGGGGCCTAAAATATATCTTTTTTATACATAATGTACTGAAAATTTTAATATATACTAATAACATTGAAAAATTTACAACACGGAAGTCATGACCCCAATGGTAAAACGCGGAGATGTCAAACTTGTGTACTCTAGTTCAATTTCCGTGAGGGTTGATTTTTGTTTTTTTATCATTTAATAATTTTTATGGATTTGAAGTTTATATATCTTAAATACTATCTCCTCTTCTTCCAATAAATTATTTCTTAAAAAAAGCAAACATTATAATTATTCTCTCAAAAAATTAAATAAAAAACTTTTTTTTTGCTCTTTTAAAAAAAATTGTGTTTTTATTTTGACTAGGGGTCTATATTTATTTAAGAGCCGAGTATACAAACATTTAAAATGACTAAATTTTGTTAATGTTTTTTTTTTTTTTTTGAGGGGTAAATTTTGTTAATGTTGAAAAGTAAATTAAACGTACTAACAAGTAAAGTTTGCTTAAAGAAAAACTATCGAGTGATAAATTACTCTCTGGCACGTTAATAAATTCAACCATATTAGTTTGATATATTTGATCTCAAAAAAGCTGCATAATATGGATATTTTGGCTGCACAACATACATATATATTTTATAAAAAAGAGGTTGAGCAGCTTAGTTTTATTATTTTTATAATGTGCATTGGATCTTACACCCTAGAGAGGGTTTTGAAAGCTAGCATCCACCTCGTTGTTAACTGTCATATCTTACTCTTTTCACTTTCTTTAATTTTTGAACCGTGATATTTGAACATTATTTAACATCTTATTACAGTATTTTTATTTTTCTCTTCATATCACACATTACATTAATTACACTACTATTTCTTTTTTCTTCTCTTTATTTTAAGGCATGCATGAGATAGAGAAATGATATTTGTACAATTATTTTGTGATTTAATGTTCATATTATGTTCTTATTCTCTATCTTCATTTCTTTCTATTGTTTGTGACCGATAAAAAAAGATAAAAAAAAGTTGTCACCAAAATTACCTCAAATAGTTGTTGAGATAACACTACTCTATGAAGCATATACACCAAACATTATCTTTTTTTTCTCTTTCTATACAATAAGAGTATTTCCTTGCTGTAGAATTGTGGTTCACTTTCGTGCAATATATGCTAACTTTGATGCAGCTATATGCATGTGATTTGCTGCTATGGACCACCTAGTCACAAAACTACTCAACCCCTTTATTTTATAACTTAGTTTTTTATTTATTTGATACAACCATCACGACTTCCATACTTTGTGTCTATTGCAAGCAATACATACCAAACAAAGGTTCAAAAAGTTTGACTTTATATTATATAATTAATCATTTACATTCTTATTTGACATTTTATTAAATTACATTTTTTTTCGAAATATTTAAATTAATTACGTATATTTGACATATACATTATATGTATTATTTAAATATATTGATGTGGGAAGAAGTTAGTTGACGATTATTGTTTATCGACAAAGATGGTTAATTGAGCTGAGAAATGAACTATTTCTTTCAACTGTTGGTTTCTTAACTATTAGAAATGGCTTTATGTGATATTTGATGTGAACAAATTAACTAAAATGTGGCAAACATAATGCAAAAAATATTAAGTGCATATATATGAAATTAAATTGTAATAAAATTGAGTTGTATTAATTGATTGATGTATGTTTCAAATGGTTTGTACAGCTATAGTATTTTAAATTAGTTACAATTTGGGGTATCCCAACCCAAACCTGATCAAAAATAGATGGGAAAAAAATTTGGTGTGAATATAGGAACTGTGGAAGAATTTGAACTCCAAGGGAAGGTGATTCTTGTAAAAAAATAAAATCATGTTAGATTCATCAAAACCAATTAAAATATGAATGTATAGGGAAAACCCCAACGGTGGTGTGTGGATTGATTTTCGATGAAACTTTAGGCATGGTCAACTTAGTCTTATTTTGATTAAAGGTTAAGTTGATCGGTCACATATCTACTTACAGTAGATTGGGGCAACTGTCCCTCACAACTGTTTCAGATATATTTGTTAAGAATGATATTATAATTATTGTTCCCTTCTAAAATAATATATTGCTTCTATTAAATGAAAATTTATACCATAAAAAAGAGTTTCTCATGAATTTTATAAAATCAAATGTGTAAATGTATTTGAAATAAAATTTTGAATGTTTTACCATAATTTTTAAATATAAAGACACGTAAAAAACAATTTTAATTTGTAAATGTTAACGAGTCTTTAATTTTTCTAATATATAATAGGATAGTGTTTCTAATCTCAAGTATTTTGTTCAATGATAATGATGTTATTATTTTATACTTTTGCATTAGTAAAAATTTTCTATAAATATTTATCATATATAAAATATTGCCCTTGCATGTCAACGATTACTGAATCCGTCACCAAAGTTGATCAACTTAACCTTATTTTCTTGACAAAAAAAACTGAACATTATTTTATTTTTTAAAAAATAAAAAATAGTAAACAAATGGGGCCTTAAGTTTCATTTCTTTCCTTCGATTTTCTTTTGCTATAAAAAGAGTTCTTATTTTCTTTTCTCCATCAAAATACTTTAAAGTATCTCTCTAACGTGGGTAAAAATGTTCAAGATAATTCACTTGTTTCATTGGTACAACTGAGCCTAAACTAATTAGAGTCACATTTGACCTGTCACACAAAAGAATAAGATTGGCAAAATGTATAACTTGGTCTTACTCCTCCCGTTCTTAAATACATGTTGCAATCAATCACTTCACACATGACCGTACACCACTTTAATGGGGACTGCTAACTTACTCCCACCTAAAATCAAGAAGGAGTAAGTTAGCAAGCCTACTCCCACTTGTCTTTTACTAAAAAATCCTTTGTGTTGTTAATTGTCTCTAGTTTAATGAATGAACATAATTGTAATTTTCTTTTTGTCATAGTTTTTTTTATTTGGAACTGTTTTTTTTAATGTTGTTGCTGCTTACCACGACACCGTTTCCCGTTCTTATGTTTTCGTTTTCTCGTTGTTTTGTGCAATTTTTTGGAGACGCACACAAATCCAATTGATTTTCTCAACCATGGAAGTTGTACGAAAGAAATAACAACAACAACCAAGTCTTATCCTACTAAGTGGGGTCGGCTACATGGATCAAATGACGCCATAGTGTTCTATCATAAACCAAATTTGGATCCAACTCATTGACCTCTAAATCATTTCTAATGGTTTCTCTAATAGTTTTCTTAGGTCTTCCTCTACCTCTTTTAACTTGACTCTCCTCCATTTGATCTACTCTTCTTACCACGACATCTACGGGTCTTCTCTCTACATGCCCAAACCATCTAAGCCTATTTTCTACCAACTTTTCTACTATAGGTGCTACCCCCACTCTCACTCTAATGGTGTCATTCCTAATCCTATCATGTCTAATCTTACCACTCATCCAGCGCAACATCCTCATCTCTGCTACACTTACTTGATTCTCGTGTTGACTCTTAACCGCCCAACACTGCGTACCATACAACAACGTCGGTCTGACTGCTGTCCGATAGAACTTTCTTTTCAACTCAAGTGGTACTTTATTATCGCACAAAACTCTTGGGGCTCTTCTCCATTTCAATCATCCAGTTTGAATACGATGACTGACATCTGCTTCTATTTCTTCGTCATTTTGTACTAAGGACCCAAGATATTTAAATCGTGTAACTTGGGGAATGATATGATCTCCAACTTTCACCTCCAAGGTAGACCTACTTCTCCTTCCGCTGAAGTTACATTCCATATACTCCGTCTTGCTTCTACTCAAGCGGAAACCATACGCTTCTAAGGCTTGCCTCCAGGTCTCTAGCCTCCCGTTCACTTCCTCCCTCGACTCACCAATCAAGACTACATCATCTGCAAAAAAACATACATCTCAGTGCACGAAAGAAATAAAATTTTAATAAATAAAACCATGGAAGTTCCACTTAAACATTTACTTGATGCATCTTATATTAATAAATAAAATAAAATGATCTTAAGCATGTTTCAATATTTTCAAGAAAAATCAAGTTAAGGTCTCACTGTTTAATCAGGCATGCATACTAGCAACGTGAAGAAAGAAACAAACATTAATTGGGACATTATAAGACAAAACCTAATTTATGCAGCAAAAAATAAAAAATAAAAAATAAATGAGGGTAAGGAGACATTAATTGTTTGGAGATGTGTAAATTACACTAGTACCCCATATTTAAGTAGTTGTTAAAAAGAAAGGCTTGGGTTTTTAGTAAAAAGCAAGTGGGAGTAGGCTTACTCTTCATGTTTTTAGGTGGGTGTAAGTTAACAACCCCCATCTTTAATTATCTATAATAAAAAATTACAAAAATTTATATTTTGAAAATGTTCATTAAGACAAATTGAACATGTTATATAAATACAAAGTTAATTTTTTTTTTGCTTCAAAAAAAAAAACTTTGTATTTATATATTAGTTAAAAAATAGGGTTAAATATGTTTTTAATCCCTATAAATATACAAACAGTATTTAAATTTTTGTTAGACTTTTAGTCCCCAACCGTTTTTCATCACCATTTTTGGTCCCTACTTTTTAGTCAACTAATGTCTAACCATCATATTTTTATAATGAATTTTTTAAGATTTGGTATAATATTATGACAATCTCTCCTAAATTTTTTTATTTATTTTTAACAAAACATGAATTAAATATGAACTTTTAAGCACCAAAAACATAAAAAAAAATCATATTTAATTCATGTTTTGAAAAAAATCTAATGCTTTTTGGGAGAGATTGTCATAATATTATACCAATTTCCCGAAAATTTCATTAGAAAATATGAAGATTAGACATGAGTTGACTAAAAAGTAGGGACAAAAAAATAGTGATGGAAATTTTTAGAGGGATTAAAAGTCTGACAAAATTTTTAGAGAGACTAAAACAAAAAGTTAGTATATTTATAGGGATAATAACATATTTAACTCTAAAAAATATAGTCAAAGTAAGTTATGTGAATATTACACATTGTCAAATTGTGACATGTATTCAGAAAAAGAGAGAGTATTAAAGATTCGTTAGGGTTTACCCTTAGACTTTGTTGAGAGTTTAGAGGGGAAGATGTTGGATAATTGACACAGAATTAATTAATACATAGAAATAATAATCAAGAAATATAGCAGCAATTATAGATATAATTCTCAGTAAAATAAAGAAGAAAGAAAGAGCTTATCGATCGTTGGCTCAAGCGTGCAATTGCACTGGACTTAAGAGCATTTCGCCACCACAGGTCAATGACCTGATGTAGTTGGCCTCAAAGCTAGTGCTTACAACAGCCACTTCTCACACGTGAACTAGCAAGGGCACAAGAACCACTCTTGGATGCTCATGCGAACTTAATTGTTATTTGTTATTAGTGACTGATTAAATGAAAATAAGTGATCGAAGAATCAATTATACTTCAGTACTATATTTTCTCTCTTCCCAACCCACTATATATGCCATTATACACGTACGGATCAGTTCCTATTTATAAGCAAGAATTAACACATGTATGGGAACGTTATAGGTAAAACCATAATTCCTAATAATAAGGATTGACCAAACAGTAAGTTACTTGCAATGAGTATTGTACCGTTAACTGAAAATATAACGTGTTGATACCAAGTCAAAGAGTAACTATTAATTATAATAAAATTAATAATAAATATAATAGTATTTTAAAATAAATAACTAATAAATTAAAAATTCCTACAGAAGGCAGGTGAGGGTTTTGAAATGGAAAAAAAAAAAGGAAAGAGCAAGTGGAAGAAATAAAAAACATTGGGAGAGAAGAGCTTTGAGGGGATACTTTTTCTTCATAATATAAAACCCTCATTATTTTGGAAACTAAAAAGTTGTATTTGAAGAGGGTTTTGGGGGATTATATGAATTCTTTAAATTTATTCTATGTTGTTATAATTGAACCAACTTTTATTGGTGTGAATACATTATAAATTTTAAAAAGGTCAAATTAATTGTACATAACAAAAAAGCCTATATGTCATTGCCTAGTAAAAATGACTAATAAAAATACAGGAAAGCAAAGCAAAGAGATAAGAATCCGAGAACATTGGTGTGAATATATGTTGTCTTTGACTTTGTATTTGGTAAAACAGCGAATCAGCCTTTATTTATGATTATGCACCTGATCCACTTTCTGCTCCTACACCTGAGAGATTTATAAAACTTACAAATTAAAACAAAGCAAAAATTAATTAGTTAAGAGCTTAATTTCTTGGTGTCACCTTTTTCCTCATTCATGGACAAGTGCAAGGAGGAATATTCTCTTCCAAAAGGTAACAAATTAGATACAAACCCTTCTGATTCATATATATATATATCATTCATACAATGAACAATCTGCATTGCTTTGTATATTATCTAACATACAATGAACAATCAATTCAAAGAATATAGAAAAGTAAACATTTATGACAATGTTGTTTTATTCATTAGAATATGCAATGACTATTAACCTTTGTGTTTTAGATTTCTTGCAAGAATTTTACAACACTAATTTTTATTGAACATAAAGAATATCCTAATTAGAAAAAGTGGAAAATAAATTAAAAATATCCTTTATTTGCATGAAATCTTCTGATTTTGCATCTAGAACTATGTTTAAATTAATCTTCTCCCTCTATAACTATAATTTAACCACCTTATGATTTTACATGAAATTAATTCAATTATGGCAAATAAACATGTCTAAATGAATCTGGAATTGATGCAATAGATTGATTTGTTTGTCGATGCCTAATCAATAGAATTCAACATTCATTGGTGTTTAATATATTTTATTCCTAATTTGGAGCAGGATTCTAGGTGAATGTTGATCATGTGAAAATCAAGCAGGTTTAGAAGGTGAATCTTGCCAACCATGGTAAGGCATAAGCACTCTGATTCATATGGTAACAAACATCATCCTGAAAGCAGGAAAGCCCTGCACCATCCCTTATGTCATCATATCATACAAAAAAGGCATGCATACAAGAAGGGTGGAGGGGAAACAAGTGCTTCAGGTTGGTATACATTTTCGCATCTCGCCATTACGCCACTTTACTATGTATATGTTAGTTTCTAAAATATCTCCGCAATCTTTATTTGGAAGAGGTGTGCACAATGTGATGATTCTACGTCACCGACTTCATTACCTTTTTATTGTTCGAGCTTAGGGTTTACAAATTGCAACTTATGTTTAAATCTTGACTAAACAAGATCCCATATTAACTCAATAATATTTAAGTAAATTTACTAATGTAAAATTAGTTTCTTGTTTAAGAAGTATGATAACATTTTGTTTAAGTCCTCTTCCTTACATCCAATTTGAAAATGTAACTCTACACGTGTAGAAAATTGTGTAGGATATATTAAATCATTATAAATTCTACACTATAATAACATTACAAATAGAAATTTTAATCAAACTTTAGAAATCATCTAACTATTTTCTATGTCATAAAGATGTGACTTCCTTCAAACCTTATCACTTGATCTCATTTGCAGGAACTGGACATGCAGAAAGAGATGAAGACCTTGCCATATTAAAAAATCCAAATGTAAGTTCTCCCCATCTTGTTAAATTTTTTCCTTTTCTCTCCATTCCTTACCCCTCATTTTCCATTTCATTATTAACCTACTTCTCTCTCATTCCTATTTTTGCTAAGGAAAAAGTTCTCCTGTAATAGAGTTGGTCTTCCAAATTATTACTCCAAATAATTTTTGTGCTTTAGTTTTGGTTTATGCCCCCCTTGCTTTTCTATGTTTTTATTTTCAGTTAATAGTCATTTTGGTCCTTGAATGTGTTAGGCGTTGTCGCTATAATCCTCAAATTCATCAAAATTACAAACACATTCTCGAATATGTCTATAGATAGTTAATTTGGTCCTCAAATGTGTTTTACGTTAGTTAGTTTAGTCCTCAAATGTGAATTTTATTAGTGAGATTGATCCATCAAATTATTAACAAATATACACTCAAGGATGTATCTGTCATGTTGATACATTTTGGGGCTATAGCGACACCACTTCACACATTTGGTGACCAAAATGACTTTTTACTCTTTTATTTGTTAATGGTATTCTTGGCATGCTGCAAATGATTGTTGCATGTTGATATGTAACAATCATAAATATATTATCATTTGACATGCATACACAAAACAAATAATTGCTTCTGTTATTTTTCAAAGTATATCATAGCCCAAATTCAATTGATTCTGGATTTTGGATGCATTGGTTTCTTCTCTATGTAAAATGAGTACACTAACTTACTAAAAATTAATTAACAGTAGTATCTAATTTGAAGCATGCCAGGTTGAAGAAAAGGTGACACCACATTCTTCAGTTGAAAAAAGGTGTGCACAATGTGATGATTCTACATCCAGAAACGATTACCGGGAATGTAACTTGTGTTGCAAGCATCAACAAACTATGAAAAACGACTTACTTGTGCAAAAAGTAAAAGATAAAAAGAAAAGTAGAGTGGGAAGTAATGCAAGGAAGCATATATTTGGCGTTTCCGCTCGTTTATGCAAGCATTTTGTTGGTCGTTTGGAAACAACCAACATGAGCAAGAAAATACGAACATTTCTTCATGATCCTGTCTTTCCTATGGTTTATCATTTCCATAAACAACAATTGCGAAGAGAAAAAATTACACTAAATAGGTCTAAATCGTGTCCTTTTCCTTACTCGTCATCAAAATCAAAAGTGAAAGGAAGATTATATCGTGACAGTGAAACGCAGAAGTTAGTACAATATGAGTCGTCAAAAACAGCTTGTGAAGAGGCCATGTCATCGGTACTAAAAGCGAAAGTAAATGCAAATTTCAATATGAATGAATCAGTTATAGTAGTAAGAGAGGTTAAGTTTTCTTCGGTATCTGCGAAGGGTCAAAATAGTCTCAAACAAAAAATAGAGCATGTGACCGGAGAGAGCAAAAAAGAAAAGATTCGCGTTGGGATGGATTCGATCATTCATAAAATTCCTCAAGGACAAGAGATATCAGATGAATTGAAGAAAGAAATTTTGAAGAAATTGACTGACCCTATTATCATTCCTAGAGAAAATCAATACAAGAGTTCCTTAAGAAGAATCAAATCTCTTCAAGAATTACTAGAAAGTTACCCTCAATTCGAGGGACCAAAATTAGAAAAAGAAAAGGAAAATTCACCATTGAGAATGGTGATACCTTTACAAAGAACTCTTTCATTACCTGATCTTCAATCTTTTACCTATGCTTCTCAGAATGAGGAGATTTTTAACGTTCATTCGAAAAATCAACTTCAATTTGATAAACTTGTGGAAGATTTGGCTCAAGAAAAATTTGAAAGTACAAATGAAAATGATTTAGTGATTAGTAATATTGTGAAATCAGGATCAGATTGTATCAATAAGATTAATGGAATGGTGGATTTAATAATTGATGATTTTGGACACAGTGGTTTGGAAAATTGTGGCAATTTCAATGACCAGTATATTGAGGCAATCAGAGAATATAGGGCTGCAATAGCAGCATCAGGTTCGCTTTCCTCGCCCTTCTCTTTATTATTTTTTTAATATATGTTACTCCTTTCGCATCATATTATGTATCTCATTTGAAATATTTCTATGTTTCAAATTATTTGTCATTTTATAATACTAATAGAGAAATGCTAACAACATACTCTCAGACATTATCTATTATTAGTTGATATTCATGTTGTCGCTCCATAAATTAGTAGGGCTCAACATGAATATCAGTCAATAATAAAGAGTGTCGAAAAGGGTGTCAGAGAGTATGTTGCTAGTACTCATATAAATAGTGTCAGTTGCAGCTATAGTTTACTGACATGTTTTTATCTAATGTTGATAGATTCGAAAAATAAGCCAGAACGTGTCGATAGATCGGATAATGTGGCTCCAAAAATGGAGTCTCTAACCAAGAAATTGAACCATGAAATTCATGTGGACACCAAACTCAAAGATGAGTTTAATTATGTGAAATATGTACTTGAAATTTCTGGACTCACTAGTAATGATAGCCTTTCAGCATGGCATTCTAGAGACACTCCAGTTGATCCATCACTATATGAAGAAATGGAGAATGATCCTGATTTTTGTCCTCATAAAGATGCTCAATGTAATCATCGTGTATTGTTTGATTTAATTAATGAGACAATGTTGGAAATTTATGGAAGGTCACATTATTATCCTCCTACTACTATAGGAGGGTGTCACACTCTCCATAAAGTCTGGAATCATATGAGCAAGTCCTTGTGTTTGAGATCCAAAGCTGGCCAAAAAATTGATGATCATGTAAGTAGAGATTTCTCAAGAAAGGATGGGTGGGTCAATGGTCAATTTCATGATGAAGGTGTTGGTTTGGAGGTAGAAGACATGGTTTTTCATGATCTACTTGAGGAAATAATGTTGGATTTATCTTGCTTATGATACAATTGTTGAAATGATGTGAATTTTCTCTTGGTTATGCACATTTCACACTTCTGAAGAAAAAAGTTATGTACATTTCACTTTTAAGTTTAACCCCAATTATTATTATCTTTTAATATCATCTTATATATAGATAGGAAATTTCCATAGGAAATTTTATTGAAAACATAATGTGAGCTATTTATTTCCAACCACATTTTTTCAATATGCGAGAGTCAAAAATTAAATTTACGACCATTTGTTTAAGGTGTTCGAGTCTCTTACCATTCAAACTAACTACAAGTTGCCACAATTTTGGTCCTCTATATTTACTATTATGCGGATTTGGTATATTTTAAAATATGACTGTTTTTGTCCCTCCATCACAGTATATAATCATATGATGGAAAGAGATCAACAACAATGAAGTTGTAAGAAATTTTGGTTAAAAACATAATTTAAAACATATCATATCATCATATTTTAGACCAAATATTTGATAGAGAGACCTAAATTGTCAAATTTCAAAATAATGGAAACGAGTTTGCAAAATGGTGAAATTAGAGAAACCAAAATTACAATTAAACCATTGTTATTTGATATCATTTTCCTCCTTAATATTTACAGGAAAAATATATATTTTATAAACTAGATATATATAAATATAAGGACAAATGATTTAGAGTATCTCCTTCATAAAAATAAAAAGTGATTGTTCAGGGTTTATTAATGGATTAATATCTTTGGTTGAGAAGTACACCAACAAGCCCGTCTAGCTCAGTTGGTAGAGCGCAAGGCTCTTAACCTTGTGGTCGTGGGTTCGAGCCCCACGGTGGGCGAATAAGGTTTCTATTTTTATTTTTCTGCAAATTAAATAAAAAAAATGTAGCATATCGCTATCATCAAAGCTCAAATATAATTATGAAGGATAACAATAGTTTTTTTTTTAGGAGTGTAGAAAAATGTTTTTGTTAACATAATTTTCCCTAATAAAATTAAGCACTACTGTGAAAAAAATATTTAAGCACGATAGTATAGTATTTAATTGTACAAAAACATTTTTCTACAAGTCATTTTTTTAAAGAACCTTAGACTAGTAATAATTATTTTGAGATTTTTTATATGTCATTTTTTTAAAGAACCTTAGACTAGTAATAATTATTTTGAGATTTTTTATATGAAAATACTTTTTTTTAGGAAATTATATGAAAATACTTTTTTCTTCTTGGTACAAGAGAGGGATAAGAAATTACTTTTTGATTTGAAAAGTGCAGTCTAATTCATAATTGTATGGTCAAAAAGAAAAATAAATATTCTCTGACTAAAAATGTTGGCTAAACTCAGAATTTTCTTAATTACATGTTAAAAAAATTGACTCTTTCTAGTCTCATCTCATATAATTTTTTCAATCTCATCCCATATAATTTTAGTTACACCCAAATTTACTTAAAATTTTAGAATAATATTGAAATTGCCCTCTCCATGTAAAATTCTAAAAACCCTCTTTTTCATGATCATTCTGAACCTTCAACCCCTTTCACCCAGAAACCACAATAGATGTGAAACCAAGATCAAAGATTGAATCAACATCTTTTTCATTGATCGGTACTCTATTCATTAAGGTTAGTGAATTTCATGAATTTCATTATCCAAGAGTTTCTATTTGTTTCTTGTTCGTTGTGTGTTTTCTTGTTTTGTTATGAGATTGTTTGTGTGAGCGACATATAAGGTAGACATGAATTTAGATTAAATAGGTATTATTTCGGTAGATGTGGATTTAGATGTTATTTAACATTACATATCAATTATTAAGGTAAACATAATTTGATTTTACATAGGGACTATTAGTCACTGTAAAAGGTTAGTGTAAATTAAATTTACTTATGTACAATTACTCACATTGAAAGGTTAGTGTAAATTCAGTTTACGTATGTACAATTACACTATGAGAGGTTATGTACAATTATTCACTATAAGATGTTAGTGTAAAACCGATATCGGCAAGATTAAAGAGTAGAGAACTCTCAATCAAGTGATCTCTCAAGAGACAATCGGTGATTTCCCTCTCAAATTAAGCACTTACACACTCTACATTTTGAAAGCCATCTTTTGAGAATGATATTAATGAATAAGATAAAATTAGTTAAAAATTGATTATAATTTAGATCGTAGTATATAAATTAAAATTTGGTTATATTTCATTTGAAATGTAGAACATTGGACCCTCCTAGTATATTCGGGCACCTAAATATCTTAAACAAAATACATAATTCACTATCTCACAAAACTCATGTTGATTAAAAATTAGTTCAAACTTATGATCTTGCAATTGTGTGTATGAGTTTTAAGTGATGTTTGTCACTTCATCTATTGACAAAAAAAATGATCAACATTGATTTCAAATTTGAGCGAGCCCTAGAGACTCACCATAATCAATTTACAAGGATCTGAATTCAGATTGACTCCAAGAAAACAAATTTATTTCCACTTTAAACTTAAGTTCCTTTTACTTATTGACACTTGAGAGTTATACTAACCGTACTTTATGTCTTGGAACACAAATGTGACCCATTTATGATTTGGCATTTTGTTTTAATCCTTATCTTAGTTTTAAACTCATTACCTATTTAAAGAAAAGTTGCACACTTAACTCTAATTTAATTTGGAAAATCTCTTATAAGGAAAAAATATTAGGTGGTATTTTCCACAAAAGAAAATCTTTATTTTACTTATTTATGAAAAATATTTACCTTTCAAAATACACCTAGAATATTAAAATTGAGATTTTACATGATGATATCAAAGCACGGTTGATCCTAGATCTCCTCGTGAATTAATAGTTGTCAACTAATCAAGTGTCGAGGAAATTTATATGATTTTTATTTTACATGTTTTGTGCTAGTTAATTTCCGTATTTTCGTGCTTGGCTAGTAACAACTAAGCTTTGTTGATAAAAGTAGTGAATAATATATAGTAAATAAACTTATAGTAGATAATAGATAAACAAGTTGATAACCGATAAGAGAAATGATATTTGTGCAACTATTTCGTAAATTCTCTCATTCATACTTATATTGTGTTCTTACTCTTTCACTTCTTTTTTTTCTCTCTATTGTATTTGACAAATAAAAAGATAAATAAAGATGGTTCTTCTAAAAGTTGTCATAAAACATATATATAAATATCATTACTTTAACAAATAAACTAGTGGATAAAATCTGTATTGTTTAATAAAATTAGTGGTTGAACTTGCTAATTAAATTATTAATAACTAAAAAATAATAATGGAATTAAATCATCAAAAAATTTATGTGTAAAAATTAAAATAAAAGGAATTATAAATAAAAATTTGACACCCAATAATGTGTAAGTTCCCTAAACATAGTACAGCCGTAGAAATTAAGGAACCAATGAAACAATTAATGTCTTACTTATTATTCCCGCTGTCTCGCGGGTATTAGGATACTTCCCACAAGGTCGGTTTCTTTTATGACCGTTGGAATCACAAAACCCTAACCCTATAAATATATCTATTCACTCACTGTTCAAGAATATTGCAGTCAAAACCCTAAAAACCCTAACCCTACTTACTATAAATATATGTGTTTCTCACTTTCTTGTTGAACAATTACTCTTAGGTTTGTTGGTTGCTTCTTCGATCAACAACACACTCTCAAGAACTGTTTTTCGTTTGTGTTTCCAGTCTTCTTTTCATAAATCGTAATGGCCCTTTTCATTGACAACCCATCATTCCCTGCTGGTCTCAAGGTTATTGCCATTGATCATGACATCACTGTTCTTAACACTATTGAGGATATGTGTAATCGATTCCATTATCA
>Ga0315915_1003899_pt1 | contig 18907 bp, 11 predicted proteins | sample MpolbnodulesMG_FD_207738 | JGI IMG/M metagenome (GOLD analysis project Ga0315915, IMG submission 207738) | Medicago polymorpha root nodule microbial communities from Los Angeles, California, United States - branched nodules | ecosystem: Host-associated > Plants > Roots > Nodule | place: USA...
ATTTTATTTTTTTGCCTTGAGGGGCCAAAACTGCTACAGTTGCAAAACTTAGGGGGTTGTTTTGTAGTTTTTTTCTTAGGGGACCAAAATCGCAACTTTGAAAAAGTTAGGGGTCTAAAACTGCAATTAAGCCTAAAAATTATTATTAACTAAACCAGCCATGTATGGTGGAAAGTGGGAATTATATATATTTTATTATTGTTTAAGAAAAACTACAGCTTTGTGTATTCGTAAAATTATTTTAGTATTGCTTCAATCTTGTACCAAAAAAAAAAAATTCCTTCAATCATATAGTTTCATACATGCACAACCTTCGGATTCTTCTCATCCGATGTAAATTTGTTTCATTCACATGTTCATTTTCATTTTCATTTACTTAAAAGAATGCCATACACCTACACCAAACTTAGAAACTTGCCTGTCCTAGCTCGAGCAACTACTATGACCAAACCAAGAAGAGGGACAAAGAGACATACTGCGTAAGAAATCCAGGATAACAAACAACAATTCAAGCAACAAGTATATACAACTCAAAAATAGAAACGACAATCAAATATTGTCCAATTAGAGGCTTAGGTTCCCTGAAATTATGCTTCTCACTAATTAATAAGTACACTCTCCTAACCACTCTAAAAGTGTTTAAGGGATTAGACAAAGCACTCAGGTTCATTTAAAAACCACGCTCTACCGTAATAAGGTTTTTTTACATGGTTGTAATAAGGCCAATGGATTTACATAGTAGGTGAGAAAGAACAAAGAAGAGGTAATTCAAGAGGCTATAACAAAATAAACACATAACCATAGATACAATTTTTGAATATAGACAAATTTTTGGAGCTCAACACATCTTACTATAATTTCAAAGCAACTCCTTCCGTTCTCTTCCCCCACCCCTACTCCCCCTCGAATTTTTTCCTCTTAATTTTTGGGGTGTTTTTTGTTGTTATAATTGTCAAAGAAGGGACCTAATAACATGCAAACGTGAAATACATTTTTCCATCTACTTTTTCTCACCCGATTGCTCCATTATGCTCCAAAAGGTATCTAAAGTAGGGATGTCAATGGGTATCCGCAGTACGGGTAGTATGATATCCGTCCCCGCTCCGTTGGATAAATATGGTACCCGTACCCGTCCCCATATCCGTACGGGTATCTCTATACGGGTAATCCACGGATATTTAGATACCAACAGATATCCGCGGGTACCCATGGATTTTTATTTTTTTTTGTACAAAAAAAAATTCAACTTTTAATTACCTGTAAAATTCAACTTTTAAAGATCCATACATAAGATATTCCATTCAAATTTCATAATCCATACCATAACCATAATCCAACAAAAATCGTGAAGTAAAATAAAAGATAAAAACATCCAAAATCCACATCCAAACTCTTATATACACACACACACACACATACATATGGATATTTTAGTAATTTATATGATTTATTAACGAGTACGGATACCCGCGGGCACGGGCATCATCATATCCGTGTCCGTGTCCATAGAGTAACGAGTAGCTAAATACCCGTTTATTATATCCGCGGGTACCCGTTTGCTACCCGCCCCGTGCCCATGACGGATTTTATCCGCGGATACCCGCGGGCACGGATTTTTTTGCCACCCCTAATTGAAAAATTAAACATGGGCACCAAGAAAGTGTATTTATATTTGGCTAAAAAATGGGCAACTATGGACATCATACCAAAAAAAAAAAAAATCTTCCAAGGTTGGAAAAAAGCTCAAGTGCCTTAATTATATAAACTCAATCAATGGCAAATACAAAATAAGTTCACACTAATCATCTAACTTGCTAACTATACATGGCATGGTGAGGAATTAATTTTTTGGGACCAAATTGAAAGTATAATATATTAATAAAACAAATAAATTTTCAATTACAAAACACAAAATTATAAGGTATATTCAAATTTAAAATATATCTAAAATCTAGGAAATTTCAAGGATGTAAGAAATGTGAGTATTTTGAGGTTTCCAAGAGAATGACTAGCAAAGAAAGATTTTTTAACAACACAAAGGAAATATGAAATAAAGAAAATGCAAAGTAGGAGGATGCATTCACGATGAAATCGCGAGCTATGAATCGTTGGTAGTAGATGAGAATAAGCAAATAAAATCAAGGGCAACGAATCAAACTTTCTAAGTGAAATTGCAATGATAAATATTAAATTGAGATCCTAGTTAAAGATTAATGTTCTTTTGTGAATTGCACAAAACTTTAGTTGTTTTTTTTACGCTTTCTAGTATTCAAGTTAACAATTAGTACAACTAAATCTAAAATTTAAAGTGTTTAACACCCACTATATTTTACACTGTTGACAAATCACAATCATACGATTAGTACATTGATACTATAAATAAACTAATCTATATTAGTATTAGATATGATTTTATTTATTTTAGTTTTAAAAATAGTAAAATATTAGAACTATTTATCTTTCTTTTTTTTTACATTTTTAGATTTTTTTTTAACGATTAGGTATTCAACCCAAAAATATTTTTGAATACATTAACTTATTATTACTTTCATGGTTTTACGGTAAAACCATGAAATATATTGATCATTGTTAGAGTTTTGCATGATTTTAAAATGAGAAAGACCTAACCAATTTATTCACAATCACAATTGCGAAAGCATGTAACAGAAGAACTTCTATTTATGGAAAAGGATATTGATCATTGTTCAAGTTTTGCATGATTTTAAAATGAAAATTAATATTTGTATAATTATTTTTTAAACAACTTTCCTTTTCTCGTACTCACAATGTGTTAATAGTCTTTTTTCCCTCTCTTTCTCTATATTGTTTTTGTCTCAAAAGAAAGAAAAAGTAGTTGTGTTTAATGATTCTATAAATATTAAGTCTTAGGATATTGTTTAAGTATCCAAAAGTATCAACCTTTACCATTAAAAATTAGAAGAATGTTAGCAACACACATTTTAACACATTCTCTTTGATTGGTTAAAATTAACATGGGTCCCACCAAATTATGTGGGTCCTATATAACTTTGGTGGGTTTCATGTGAATTCTAACCAATCAAAGAGAGTATATTAAAAAGTGTATATTAGAATGTGTGTTACTAACATTTCTCTAAAAATTAAGATTTTTTCTTTTTTTTTTTAATTCTTTAGACAATATCTTTAGATCAGGCGCTAGTAACACTCCTATTCTCTTTTTCTCTGAAAATATCACTGCCATATGAGACAATTAACTCATAGAAGCTACTCTAATGAGAGGTGATCTCCATGACAATTGTTAATGCAGCTTGCTTTCTGATGTGACGTTTGTCCAAATACCTCTATTTTAATTCCATATCCGGTTAAAGAAGTGGTTGATTAGAGCCCATACATGCAATGCTCGTAATCAAAATAGCAGTGTTGTGTGGAGCATCGGTTGAATTCTCAATAATTTGTGATTTGATTTTTTTGGGATAACAATAAGTAAGAAGATAACCATTAAAGGCACAAAATCCAAAATAAAAGCAATTGCTTTACAGCAAGCAACCACTTATTTTTGCTCAGGAATCCCAACTTTTTTTTCTTCTTTATAAAGCGGTTTCGATTTTGAACAACTAGAAACTTCTACACACCACTCTCAACCTTTTTTCAATTTGTTCCAACTCCCTCTCTTTTATTCAGCCATGGTTACTTTTTTTTTTCCTGTTAATTTTAAAATGCATAGAGAGTAGTGGTGGAATAGGTCCGGACGGTCATAGGAACATGCTTACATCAAATTTTAAGTTAGATTTTTTAGTAGATAAAGGCAATACGTTTTTAAAAGACTAAGTAACTTTATATAAAAAAATGCAATTTGACTAAAACAATTTCACGTTACGTATTATCAAAACAAGTTTTTTGGCATGTTGTTATATTAAACTCAATACATGAAACTCGTATTTAACATTTTTAACGCAGACTAAATCATATGAAACTTTGAAACATTTGATCAATTATGAAACTTTAACCTCTTCCATTAAACCTAACTTAAGAATCTGATATAAAAGTTATTTAACAATATTTTAATACGATCATCAATTTAATAATAGTATTTTTTTTCTCTCTTTTATAATCAAACTAATACTTATTTTATGTGTATTTTTTTTACTACTGCCTCAAAAATTATACATATTAATAATCCTTCACATATCATTTCTCATTAAAGTATTTTATGGTTCCACCCTATTAGAATTAGAAAGAAACAAAAATAGGTCTGCTTTATTTCCCTAATTTTGGTTTTCTTTTCCTTCTCTTTAGGCCACTAACCTCCATTCTCATCAAAGTAGAATACTTTACTTGGGACCCACTTAACCTGTCCATTCTCAATTGATCGCCAATCCACGTGGCAAGCCTACGTTTCTTCCCCTCTTTCTTGTTTCTCTTCACGCTATATAGTCTTCTTTCCCCTCACTACACCAATTTCAGAGAAGCACGCTTCTCTGTATTCCAAACACCCTAAAATTATTACAAAGAACCAAATATTTGGCTTTATCTTCTAAACCGGTAATTATCACTTCCTTAACTATCATTTTTTGTTTTACTCTTTCATGTTATCATCATCATGCATGCATCTGGTTAATTTACCAGAATTATTTTGTAAAGTTTTGATTTTTATCTTTCCCACTTTCATTTCTTGATGATTCTCACTTGCCCTCTTAATATTTTGGTTTTTTGATTCATATTCTGTGTATGTGCATGCTTAGTTTGATAAAAAAAAGTGTTTTTTATCACAATTTTCGTAATATGTTGAACTGTGTTTGATCTTTCTGATGTACCACTTGTGCTGTGTTTATAACTTTTTGCAAAGTCTTAATCTTGTAAAGATGTGATGTAATTGAGAAACTTGTGATGGGTATTTTTGTAATGTGTGAATAGTCTTTTAATTTTTGTTTTATAATTGTAATTATCCTCATGTTGCTTTCTGCAAATTGCTCAGTCACATCAGTATTCTTTGATTTGTGGTGATTATTATTTATTAATTGATTAAAGTTTTGGTAATTTCTGAAAGCAATAGTTTTGGAATTTTGCTATGGCTAATTAGTAGTTATCTTATCCTTTTGTGACAGCTAGGAAAGTTGATGATTTTTGGTGAAGGGAAACTGAAATGGTTGGGAAGGATAATTTGAAGACTGAGGATTTGAATTTGTTTTTTGAGAATCTTATGATGGTTGCTGGTGGTGGTGAGAAAGGAGGGAACATGAAGGTTGGTGTGATCACTGAATGGAAGGATATTCCTGTTGAGCTTTTGATGCAGATTCTGTCTCTTGTGGATGATCAGACGGTGATTCGGGCTTCTGGTGTTTGTCGTGGTTGGAGAGATTCTATTTACTTTGGTCTTGCTCGTTTATCACTTTCATGGTATATGTTGATTACTCTCATAAATATCTTTTATATATATATGTGTGTGTGTGAAACTATTTTTCTCAAATTGGTGTATTTTTCTTGGTTTATGCTGTTGTTTTTTTGTTTAAATTGATTTTGGTTCTTCAATTCCTGATCCTGGTGCCATGTTTTCAATATTATTCATCAATTTTTTTGGAGTTGAAATATTTGTTTCATGTAACTTTTTTCTTTTCATTGAGATGAATTGCTTACTTTTGAAGGGGATTAAACAATCTCTAAGTTTGATAACCTTTGATAACCATGTCAATAAAACTCACATATTTTGATGTTTTCAAAATGTGGTGGTATTTTCTGATGAGAATAAGAAAATGTATGTAGTGTACTTTAGCTGACAAGGATCTGTTTGAATTGGATTGGCTTTAAAACAGTTTATTACTTATTTATTTGAAAACTATTTGACCTATTTTATCTCTTGTTTTAAAAGTAGCTTATACATATGCACAAATGCTTAAGCTGTTCATCCAATTGCACAAGGGCTAAGTCATAAGCATTAAACTGTATATTCAAACAAGGCTAAGTCAAGTTTATGAATGTCCTGTTGTTTTTTAGCTGTGGAAAGCATTGTTTGTTTATAATTTATAAGCTCTCTAAGCCCTATAGCTTTTGTTTACTTTACTTTCTCTCTCACACACACAGACACACAATTGCTTCTGTAAGCTCCTCTTATAATTTCTGAAGTTGGTTTCCCCTGCATTCCTGGAATAAATCTGCAAGTCTTCTAACTTGAAAAGCTTAAGTTTGTTGACATTATAATGTTTCTTGGCTTGGAGATCATAGCACACTGGTTCCAATGTTGAATTCAATTTCTTAAAATCCGTTGATTTTCCCCCATCTTTTGCACTCTTCTCAGGAATGTTCATAAAAGTGGTTTCAAATAATACTTTATTGTGAAGTGCATTGACTGTGGTATTAACAAGATTATGTAATTCCTCTTTTCAGGTGTAACAAGAACATGAACAACTTGGTCCTATCTCTTGTTCCCAAGTTTGCAAAACTGCAAACTCTAATCCTTCGTCAAGATAAGCCACAACTGGACGACAATGTTGTTGGCACTATTGCAAATTTCTGTCATGACCTGCAGATTCTTGACCTCAGCAAAAGTTTCAAGCTCACTGATCGTTCACTGTATGCTATTGCTCATGGTTGCCGCGATCTTACAAAACTAAACATCAGTGGATGTTCAGCATTTAGTGACAATGCTCTGGCCTACCTTGCTGGTTTCTGTAGAAAACTGAAAGTTCTAAATCTCTGTGGATGTGTTAGAGCAGCTTCTGATACTGCACTTCAGGTATTATATTATATGGTATATTCTTATTTGCATTCACAATCATATTAAAACTAAGTTGGATTTGAATTGTAACCCCCATGAGACATTACTGAATGAATAACAGGCTATTGGACACTACTGCAATCAGTTGCAGTCTTTGAACCTTGGATGGTGTGACAAAGTTGGTGATGTTGGAGTGATGAGTCTAGCATATGGTTGTCCTGATCTAAGAACAGTTGATTTGTGTGGCTGTGTCTATATAACAGGTATTTTACTTCAATATTTCATTTGTTATCAAAATTTGTAAAATATGTTGTGCTCCGTAGCACGGACACGGCACTGATACTCGCACTTAATTTTCTACTTGTATTGTATGTATTTATTGTTATGTGTTAATGTCGAGGGTAATTTCGGCTTTGATTGCAGATGATAGTGTGATTGCTTTGGCAAACGGATGCCCTCACCTGAGGTCCCTTGGACTGTACTTCTGCAAGAACATAACAGACAATGCAATGTATTCATTGGCACAAAGCAAAGTGAAGAACAGGATGTGGGGATCTGTGAAAGGAGGAAATGATGAAGATGGACTAAGGACATTGAACATCAGTCAGTGCACTTCACTCACTCCTTCAGCTGTTCAGGCGGTTTGTGACTCATCTCCTGCTCTCCACACATGCTCAGGGAGGCATTCACTCATCATGAGTGGCTGTCTCAATTTGACCGAAGTCCATTGTGCTTGTGCTGGTCACGCACACCGTGCAATGAACGCTTTCCCTCATCCTGCTCATTAATAAACCACATGACTTCGAGGAAGTGCCCTTTGAAGGGCTCGGAGAAGTGATGCTGTTACCTTCCCCTCCCCTTCCCTTTGGTGTAGATATGTTTGTGACTTTGTGTTGGAGACTTGAGCTACAGATGAACAGCCATTTGTTGTTGTGCTCATACTCTCTGTTTTAATTAATCCCTCAACTTTGAATGCAAAAAACTAGCTTGTTCCTGTTTAGCTGTATAAATTTATTGGAAGACATGGACTTGGACTTCTAAATGCTGTTTGGTTTTTGGAAGAATATGCACATTATGCATCTGTCAACCATGATGGGGTTGGCTTTTGAATATGGCTGAACAAGGGTTAAACAGGTTTTTAATTCCTATAAATACCACCTTTTTAGTTTCTATAATAATTAATTTTTTGTCTTAACCATCCCCTTTCCAAAGGAAGGAGACTCTTCCAAAGGAAGGAGACTCTCCTAATCCGGTGTTTGGCTAGGAGGTAAGTAAAGTTTGGTAATAGTTGTTCAATTGAGATTCAAATTTGGGTATTGGAACTCATTAACTATTTGAGGCCAATCAAAGTATTCTCTACATTTTACAAAAACTGCATGCTAATTGAATAGTACAATAGTAAATAATGGTTACCTCACCTGAGGGTAACCTAGAGCAGGACACTTTGATACGAATATATTGAATTGTTAATTTGTTATGACTAGTCAAGCTCCTGGGATTCCAGATATTCAACATTATTGCAATCTGCACTACTTAACTCGAGTTTATCTTTGCTTATTTTATATATATATTGCAAACTATGATTAGACCAGTTAAAGGTTTTTTTGTTTATAATATTTTCACCACGTAAAATAATTTATCTTACTTTATTCCATGACTTTGTTTTTAATAATATCAAGGAGGGCCGGAGGTCAAAATGATAAAGTGAGGTGACATGTTTTATAGTATATGGTATGAGCAATGCTAACACAGTGAAGAGAATGCTTGGTATGTCCAATCAATTGTCCCAAACTATGATTTTGGAAAGTTTTTTTTCTTTCTTGAAACGGCAAAATTTAAATCAGGTCCTTGCACAAGGCAATCTGAGACCAACAATCCAGAAATTACAAAACAAAGATGTCATATATAAGCGAAACATCCCAAAAGAAACACCATAAAAAACACCGAAACATAAAACATCTAACCAAGACCTACCTTCAACACCTATAAGAAAACAACCACAAAAACCAACTTCACCTAAATCAAACTCCAACTTAAACGACCACTCAATTTGATACCCAATGTCCTATTTCAACGCTCCTTCGGGTTCCACCACCTCTCTATCCCCCGGATACCCAATGTCCTATTTCAACGCTCCTTCGGGTTCCACCACCTCTCTATCCCCCGGTTCACCGAATGAAACATCATAATTAGCCTAAAACAAACTTGAGTCAAAGAATTGACTCCAATCTCGAATCAAATACGTTCAATCCACCAGGCTTAAGAAACAAATTAGTTAGGTATGCCTTACCTTCCGATCCACTGGAGAAGACACCTTAACAAATAAAAAAAAACTTACAACTAGACACTTAACTCACTTTAGAAAGTATTTGGATATCAAGCTCTAACTTGTGAAGAAATTCGGTTGTTTGGTCAATCTTTCTTCAGCCTTGTTTTGCAAAGCTTGTTCCAACCCACCCAATGAATTGTGTTCTCCATTTTTGCTCCTCACCAGAAGTTGCTAATCAGGCTTCCAATTTAGTCACGAATGTGCATTGGAATGAGAAAGCTGCTCATGAATGTAGATTAATGATAACTCCTCTACAAGCAAGTGATAGTAATTTCTCTTTTCAATCCTTCAATTTACACGTCTTTTGGATCTTCCTACAAAAATAGGAGACTTAGGCAAAAGAAAAGTGACTATAACTTCTCTTCATACAGTTTTGGAGTATGATTTTCCTTAGTTTAATGAGTTGTTTGGATTGGTATTTTTATTTTTTTATGCATAATTGAATTTTATAAGTGACTCAGAACTTCTCTTAAGTTGTAGAGATCATTTTAATTTCATCAAAATGACTATAACTTATATTCTAAAATAAAAATACAAAAAAAAAAGAGGTCCTACCGGGAGTCGAACCCAGGTCGCTGGATTCAAAGTCCAGAGTGCTAACCACTACACCATAGAACCAATTGATGTCTGCTTATCAACCACATCTTATATGTTCTATTCCTCGTCTAGGTAAAAAAGCTACATAACCCGACTTTTGTGGGTCAATCTGGAGTCGGGTTGCTCCAACACATTGTTTCTATACTCATTTCCTTTCTTCTTCCATTTTATGGTATTCATACCTTCCTCGCCCATTCATGCAACTCAACTAGTAAGTTACAATCTCTCTCTCGTTTTAACTTACTATCACTCAAATCATAAAATGTGCTTGCTTGCTCCAAACTATCTTTTTGCTATTGTTTTTTTTGATTCTGTCACTCTTTTGTATGTTTTTAAATTTAGTCTGCCTTTAAGTCTTACCTTCTAAACATTGATTTCAAATATATGATGGAATACACTTTAATCACAAATACACACACATTGTGTCATAGCATAGGAAAGCTATGAAGCACATGCACGACACCGACACATATGGTTACTTTGAATCTATGCCCGTGTCGTGTCCGTGCTTCATAGTAGGGGAAAGTAAGAAATGTTGGGAGAAAAATTGAATGAAACATTTTTTCAGTAACATATTTATTTATAGACATACTACCATCAAATGGATCTGAGATTGGAAAATTAACTTAGGGCATAGCACCGGGTGGGTTCGGGCCCGAAAGCGCCATACTAGACAATTTTGACCATATCTTGTATTGGTTTTGGTGGGTCTTGTGTTAGTTGGTTGTATGGGTACACAGGGACTTCAGGTATGCCTTATTTAGTCTATCCAAAGGTTGAGATTTAAAATTTTAAAAAAAAAAAGTATTTATTTAATAAAAAATAAAAGTAACGATCTTCCTCAAATTTCCCTATCCCTCCTCTGTTCCGACCTATGACCTCCCCTCTCATCATCGTCTTGCCCTCGCCCTCGTCATAACATACCAATCCATTGCCATTGCTACTGCTGTTGGTCAAGGTATTATGGCTTTCAAAATTTTGGGACACTTAAAATCTCACTGTGTGTTGTTTTTCAAGAATAGGAGGTGCTTGTGTGATGTTTTTTTTCATAAGCATCGTGATTTTGCAAATCTGCAAAAAAGTGATATGAATTAAAATTGAATTTGGGATTAGTTATAAGAATAACTATGATTCCAATTGCGGTTTTATTATATTAAATTCTAGGTTTTGGATATGGCTGATTCTTGGTTTTGGCGCATACCTGAACTCCACACGGGTGGGTTGGATCGGTTATGTGCCTCAACAAGGAAAAAATTTCAGTGAAACAGTGGACATAAATTGAACCTCTATTTTTACCTCTACTGAAAATGACAAACATACAATAAAAAATAGTGTGTGTGTGGGGAGTCAAACAAATTGCAACAAAGGGAGGACGATGTAGTTTTGATCTAAGGTTTGAAGAACAATGGAGATTGATGTTTGATGAGAGTAGTTGTTGAAATGATATATATTTTGAGTTGGATAATAGATTTGCTTGGGCCTTAGTAGATCTTGATTTGGTGTAACACACGGCCGGGTTTGGTTATAGCATTTTGGTTTTGGCAACAAAACCATTCCCGACCATCTCAAACAACAAGAAACACTGTAACTTCCATCGGATGGCCCAACACATCCGATTGCACCCATTCATATGCATACTTGTCTATGCGGGTCTGGATTGGCTGCTCAGCCCTAAATTAACTTTTAAAAAATTTGATCTCTAACTATATTAACCGAATTAACTGACATGGTAAAATGCAAATAACGAAGGGATTTTCTATATTTCAAAGGGACAAACAATATGTCACCTGGAGACTATTGCGTGTTTGAACTGGTCGAGAAGAATCCGGTGGTGCTAAAAGTCACAATGTTTCGTGTAGTTGACTATGATGATTAACAATTTAAAATCCTTTCTCTTGTGATGTTGCATGCTATATGTGGTTTTGATATTTGATAATTTCAATGCATTGCACCAACTAGTAATGTAAGTAGGCACTTATATTATGTTTTATATGGCTTATATAGGTTTCTTTTTCATGAAGCATCGTAGAATTAGAACCCTATCAACAGCTTGAGGAATTGTTGGACTAAGATTGTCTTCATACTTCTGTTAAACAAGCACGCTCATGAGAATTATAATGGATTATTAGCTAGACGTTTTAAAATATATTATATTTTACATGTTGCTAGAGATATTTTACATGTTACTGAGAATGTAGAATGTATGTGTGAAGGAATAATTCTTGAATGGACACAAGAATTTGGACCCTCTATTTGGTCACATACACAAAAACGTAGACATGCCATAATCATTTGAAAATTAATTATTATTTAATTATTATTTTTTCTACTTTTTCTTTTTTATGTGTGTGACCAAATAGAGGGTCCAAATCCTTGTGTCCACTCAAGAGTTTCTCTGTGTAAAGTTGAGGAATCCTAATTTTATATGTTGCTCGATGAAGTTGAAATCGATGTCCAATGTGTAATTGATAACATGTTATCATACAACACCGAAGCGGAAGGCTATTGAATTTCTAAGGATAAATTAAGTTGTTGAAAGTTCTTGTGCTGTCACCTCATTTTCAAATATGACTACAAAATATGATATAAAAATAATTAATAATACATATTCAAATAAGAAAAATGCTAGCTAGTGCTTCAAGATGTTAGTTAAGGAATCAAATATAATAGTATTGTATAGGAAGTTGTGTATTCAATTTTTCAAAAGTCTACAAAATGTACTTTTCAGCTTAAAACCTTTTTTTTAATTTTCTTAACCAATGTCTTGAGAGCACTAGTTAACATGAATCTTCAACTAGCCAATGCCATTTAATATAATCTATTAAAATAACTCTCAACTTTCTTGTGCTGGCTCTCAGCTCATCTTTTTCTGATCAATGTAAACTATTTTCTGTCAAATCACTAAAATTCTGATGTGTTTATCCTAGGATACTAGAATGATAACAGGTCCAATACATAGTTGATGATTGGGTTGGGTGTGGATGCTTAATTTAATCCTTATTTACATTGTTAATTTTGTTGCCTAATATGTAAGTAGTGGCAAATTGTATATATCTATGATGTCTATGTAAGGTTCTTTCACGAGGTTGATTTGGATTTGATGAATGCTATTATCAAAGTGAATGTGGAAGGAACAATTTTGATCACAAAACAAGATGAATGCATTTTTATGATTTTGTTCCTATTAATGTGAGGGGTATATATTTCTACTTAAAATGTATGTTTTAAATTCAATGCTTGATTTTGAAGCACTACTGTAGTTTCCTGGTAAAAGCATGCATACATATGGATCACAACAGATTAAGTTGGTATAATTAGAGCCCATTTCTGATTATGTGCCTCATAGTGTTAGGGCAATATGAATAACTAGACTCCTTACAAAAAATGAATAACTAGACATTTGAAAATTGGAAGAATTTGTTACTTTTGGGGAGCCAAAAATCTCAGTATTAAAATGAAAGGACTAAAATCAAGTTCTAGGTAAAAAAGAATGATCAAAATACATTTAAGCCTAAATTTGTCATCCTTTTCAATTGTTGTAGTATTTAATCCACATATTCTTGTATTTTTTATAGGTGTTGAACTATGCCTTGAAATCTCATGTTGGAAGTTGAAAAATTTGTGTGACATTCTGTTCCATGCGTTAGGTGCATGATTTTGCAATTTTTTGTTCGTTCCGGTTAAGTGGCTAGCGCGAGGCGTAAGGCGTCTGGTGCAGTTAGCAACTTAAGTAACAAATTAATGGTGTATTGTTCTCTACCCTCTTTATTGTTGTTCTTGATATGCATGCGATTTTATTTTGAGTTGTGTTATTTGAACATTCATATATGTGACAACCAAAATTTTATAAAGGAAATGATGTATTGGCACAAAAACCAAAACAATAGAGAGAGAAAGTAAAAAGATAATATGATTATGAGAGAGAAATTGTCATAAAAGTTGTCAAAAATGGTTGTTCAAATATCATTTCCCTTTTATTTTACACTTGATTGTTATATTATATTTAGATCTGTTATTATTGCTCGAGACTGTTCTGATATTTTTTGAATCACAAATGTTACTATGTTAATTGTTATGTTAGTTCTCTCCTTACCAAGACTCTAACTCTAAACTATAACTCATCAACCATTATAATCCCTTAGCTCAAATCAGTTGATACCGTTTTGATTATTGGGTCTCACCGATACTTGCTCTATACATTTAAGTTTAAGAAAATTTTAACAAGTACTCTTAAAGAATTGCTTAAGTAACTAAAAAGGACAACTTTTGTTAAAAAATTGATGTAATTATTACGTTATTTTGACTTGTACTTTAAAAATAAATTTTTTATTTGTGTATTCTTTAAATAATACTCTTAGAAAGTATACTTGTTAACATGACTCTCGTTTATTGATGTGAATTGAACTGAATTCACAACCCTAAGAGATAGTTAAAATGTTATATGCTGTTCTTTTAAGCAAGAAACGTGCGTGCATCATGTTGATCATATCTGCATTTTCCTAATCGTTATTCCCTGAATCCTTCAACCTTTATCATGCAAATTAAGTTCGTCATCCCTAGTCAAAAAGTAATGATAGAAAAAGGGAATTAAAACTAAATCATTGGAGGGAAAATAAGAACACCCGATGATGTCAGTATATATAATTTAAAAACAATAAATATGTCTCACTTGTTTAATGCCTTCTCCAAGGTCAAACTAATTAATAACGTACGTGTCTCGATATCAGAGAATGGGAATAAGAAAGACATGCAAACTGTGACTCAAGTAATCGCTAGGTGGGAAGCTCTCCCTTAACGGTGTAAAAGTTTTGCATGCAGAGATTATTGATGTAAGCTCCCCGTAAACAATATTTACTCAAAATCTATGACAAAAATTCGCAAAGTAAATTGATTTGTAAGCAATATAATCGGATATTTCATCAATTTAAAAAATATATATTTGTGTGAAAAAAAAATAAAAAATATTAACGCTTGTCTATCGACACTTTTTATTGACTTTAAATGTAAATTTTTATGTTATCGTAAACTTAACTCAGGTGATAAAGACAATGTATAATATATACAACGTTTGGGGTTCGAACTTCAAACACTACAGAAAAAGATGTTAATTTTTATTAAAGTTTGTATATTCGGTTACTGAAAATTGAAATGTTTGAATTTTACAAAGAAAATCACTTACTTAATTTAAAATAGATAAATTTTGCATGTACCAATATTTTACTAATAAACTAGACATCGTGTTGACTTTATCAACCACATGTATCAAATTTGCAACGTTTACATTGATTTTTTTTTCTTTTTTCATTCTTCTCAAACCAAATACACCAAGGAATTGAAGGCCAAGAAGTTTTCCACAATCTGTTCCAAACAGTAGCTAGGTGGTCAATTTCAATGTAGGAATTGTTAACTAAATTACATGAACTTAGAAAGATAGTAGTAATAATAAGCTTGTTAACATTTGATAAGGTTGGCTCTTTCAGAAAAAATGGACAAGGGTTGGTTACAAAAATAAGTGTGCCCAACGATGTATTGATAAAGAAATAAATACTACCGGTGTCTCAGTACATAAACACTAGTAATTTTACCTAAATTAAGAAATGAGCGCTATCAACACTTTCTTTTTAACATCCTCTCTAATACTTAATTTTTAATTAGTTTAAATTATTGTGGGTCAACACTTTGAAAATTGAATCCACACAAAGTGATAGGTCATACATTAATTTCATCCTATTAAAGAATGAGTGTTGCTAACATTTCTCATTAAGAAATAGTGAGTTATGTAAAAACTAGCTATGAGTTACTTAGTCCAATTAAAAGGCGTTCTCTCTTTTCTCCTTCTCAAACCCTATTCGTCACCACTTTTCTTCTCATTGATCTATCCAAGAGGAATGATTTAGGATCAATTTTGATCCAAAATCACCCTCCAAATTGTTTTTCATCTTTTTTTGGTTGAATAAGTGATTTCCACATATTTTCAATCTTATTTCCTTTGTGTTAGGTTTGTAGATTGTAATTGGTTGCATTTTTTTTAAAACAAGTGTTCTAACAAGATGTTGGATAAGATGTCTTGACATGTTGGTACGACATCGTAGCGTACCTTGTTTCGCTTTCTTGGAGATTTGTTTTAAACGTGAGATTTCAGAAGATTCTATGAAGATTTGATTCACGTGAAATGTTGACCAAGAAGCGTGTGTTTTCTTGAAGCAGTGATAGGCGGTTTAAGCTTTGTCGTGTTTCTTAGGTGTGATGTTGTAACATTTAAGGAAACAATATATATGCTTCCTGAATAATATGCCGAAGACTGTTTTGGATCAACTGTATGTTTACCCCGAATTGATCATCAAGCGCATGTTGTTCTTATGCTATATAAAGGAAGACTCTAAACCTAAGAAGACGACTAAAGCTGCAATTATCAAAGTGTCTATTAGGGTTTTAGTTTGTCCATTGTTGTTTGTGAGTCACTCTTGTATCACCTTGATGCTAGAGTTGGATTGTTAGTTGAGTTGTAAGTTGTGAATCACTCGTAAGCTTTTAAGCAATAGTGGATTATGTTTCTCGGAGCATGTCTCCATTTTAATTGTATTTTGTTGTTATCACTGGTGAGTGATTGAGGGGAAGTGAGAGGGGTCTCATATCTAGGCGTGTCTTAGATAGAAATATCACGGGTAGTGATTAGGTGCGAAGCTAGTAGACCGGAGGTTGTTTATACATGCTTCAAATTAATACTATTTTAGTGGATTTTCTTTCTGGCTTGGTAGCCCCAAAATTTAAGTTGTGAATCACTCGTAAGCTTTTAAGCAAGAGTAGATTATGTTTCTTGGAGTGTGTCTCCATTTTAATTGTACTTTGTTGTTATCACTAGTGAGTGACTGAGGGGAAGTGAGAGGAGTCTCATATCTAGGTGTGTCTTAGATAGAAATATCACGGGTAATGATTAGGTGCGATTCTAGTAGACCAGAGGTTGTTTATACATGCTTCAAATTACTACTATTTTAGTGGATTTCTTTTCTGGCTTGGTAGCCCCCAGATGTAGGTGACGTAGCACCGAACTGGGTTAACAAACAACTTGTGCCTTTTACTTTCAGCTATTTACTTTAGTTTGTTGTTTGTTATTTATGTTGTCACGATGTCTTGAAATTGTTCTCGATATTCCTCGTGTCTTGACATCGTCCTCAACATCTTTTACTGTGTGCCAGAATTTCACTTTGTTTTTGTGATTCCGTCGTCTTTGCAAGAGTCTATTTGTTTTGATTTCACAACTTTGTGCAATGTGATTTTGAATTCCCGTAGTGCAGTGTTTATTTGATTCAGGTTGAGCAACTGCATATTTTATCAATGACTTTCGCGTCGTCAATGCTGCAAAGCCGAAGACATAAGTATTTCAGAGAATGGTATGAGTTGCCGTTTTATGCTCCTAACATGAATGATATAAGTTTGTTTACAGATTCATCCCTTTTGGCGGTTTTCAATTTGTATTATTTCAATGTATTCTATCAATATAAGTTACTCCATTCATCTCAAATTACACGACTTATTTGCAAAAAAAAAATCCTAATCTAACAGACTTATTTTAATTTTCAATACAACACTAGTTATATTTTTTTAATTGTATCATTTAATTAATACTAATTACATCACTCTCAATTCAATATTTATCAATTTTCATATTTATTGTATGAGAAATTTTAATATAGACCATCTTCATAAGTGGTCCACCATGTATTCACACTTAAAAATGTTAAAATTGCAACGGCGGTGTATGCCTTTTTTTTTTTTTTTATTGGTTGTAAATATTACTGATTTTCTTCATTTTTACAATTGAAATAATAATTAATTGATACTAATTTGATAAAAACAACAAAAAATAAATATGTAACCCGTATTAAATCAGACATCAATTGAGTTACCATCTTAGGTGTAAATATGAGAAAGGTTGTGAATTTTTATTTATGATTGTATCATCGATTGTCATTAGAATTTAAGATAATTTCAAATTCTGATCCACGGTAGACCACTTATTAATATGGTCTACCAAAGCAATTTACTTTATGGTAAACGCACCATTGAAAACACTCGATAGCATTTAGATTAAATATACTATTTAGCATAATATTTATGAAGAAAGATTGTACAAGATCTCTTCATCACACCTTTCGCGAAGGGAATGCTTGTGCAGATGTTCTAGAAAAGTTGAAAGCTACTAACGTAGATCCTCTAATTGTGCTTCAAGAACCTCCTTATAGTTTATTGTTAGCTTTGTTAGCTGATGCTTGTGGGGTGTCCTTTGTAAGGACGTAATTTTATTTTTTTTTCCTTTTCTCATGTAACCAAAAAAATAATATTAACATTAATGTTCGTTTTTAAAATATATCTTTTCTTTAACACGGTCAATTTATGGGTGTAAAAATATATTTTGATTTAATTTGATCTAAAAAATATTTGACTAAAACTTCAAGATACCAACCAATTTCTTTTAACGATTTGACTGAGATTCTCGGTACGTAACACACAATCTTCTTGATCGCAGTATATGGGCAGTATATGGTTATGGACTTTGCATGCATATGTTTGCATTTTAAATATTTTCTATTTTGGGCGGATTTAGTACTTTTTGTATTTTATTCTCTTTGGGGGCGTATCCTTTGTACTTAATTATGTTTATTAATAAAATATACCTTTTAAGTTTTTTGTTTTTTTTTGTTTTTCTGCGTATGTACATTTTGTTTTAAGCAGGGTATGTATATTGTCTTACAGAAAATGTAAAAATAATTAAGACCTCTATTCAATGAATTCATATAAAATTCTTTAATAAAAAGAAAGAATTGATTTTTTTTTTATAAGAGGAAAAGAAAGAATTGATATAAAATGTTAATTTTTAATAAAATATTTTTACTTTTAATTAATTCCTTAAAGCTTCTGACCCTTGGTGCATTCTCCCGTACGTACCAGTTTTTGAGACATTGAACATATTAATCAAAGAGTTCTCTCTCCAAAACATGTCGTAAGAATATCCTTGATTAAAAAAAGTAAGAAAATTTATAATTATTTTAAAAAAAATATAGCATTTTTTAATGTTTAATTTGAACGTTCAAACATCAGGTATGCTTTGTTCATTTTGAACCCGTGCTCATGGTATTTTTTTTCTTAAAATATTTAGATTTTTATTTAAACTAAAACATGAAACAAGTGTAGAAATGTGTATTTTTACCATTGAGGTGCTAGGCTTAAGAGTTTAACCTTCCAAAGTTCAAATTCTTACCGTTGTAAAATGATCATTAATGTCATTTTAA
>Ga0315915_1003900_pt1 | contig 18903 bp, 10 predicted proteins | sample MpolbnodulesMG_FD_207738 | JGI IMG/M metagenome (GOLD analysis project Ga0315915, IMG submission 207738) | Medicago polymorpha root nodule microbial communities from Los Angeles, California, United States - branched nodules | ecosystem: Host-associated > Plants > Roots > Nodule | place: USA...
AAATAAATAATGAGTTGTTGAATGGGAAATGAGAATTTTGGGGATACGACGTGGCAGTGATGTTCGTGGAAAATATGGTGGGGTCTCTTGCAATTTCAAGTAACCATGTTTATGTTTAGAACACGTTAATGGGGTTGACTTTTTCAAAAAGTGTGAACCTTCTTTCAGCCTACACGACAAAAAGGTGAGGTTAAGCAACAGAGGGTGATGATAATAGAAAAATAACCACCACTTTAGGTGACATACACTCTTTGACACAAACACACAATTGTGACACGTGGTAAAAACATTAAAAGAAGAGATGGGGGGTGATGATATGATGTGAAATTACTAAAATACCCTTAACACATGGGTTGTTTATGAGAGGTATATAAAAAAGGATGTCTACCTATCTTTTTCCAAAAATAATAGGGTCGTTACGGCTATAAAATTGGTTTTTGTTTAAGCAAACATCAAATTTAAACTTAGAAAATAATGGGTGGACGCTAAATGGTGTATACATTTTGAGAGAAAAATAGATATTCTCACCGTCCAAGTAAATTAGAGAGATAAATAGTTTTGAGTGTCTTGTCAAATATTGGTACATTATTTTTTTATCATAAATGTAAAGAAGAATATATTAAATTAGGAGTGATGAAATTAGTATTAATTAGAGTTATAATTATAAGAAAAAAGTAATTATTGTTGTATTGAAAAATGAAATTGGTCAATTTTTCGGGACAATATTTTTTTTGCAAATGACTCGGTTATTATGGGACAAAGGAAGTACTTTCTTTGTACATCATCTAATCACTATTATAACCAAAAATTAACATTTTAGATTTATTCATTAAATAATATATATGGTTTATAATACATACTACATCCAACATTAATTGAATTAACGTAAAATACTGATTTTTGTTTATAATAGTTATTGAATGGTGTATTTCAATATAAAGACGGCATTTTAGGGAAGAAGAAAAAAATTAGTTAAATTATAAGTCATGATATAAATACAAAATGAATTATGTTTTTCCTAATATACTCCTCAATATCCTCTTTTTTATGTACTACGGCCAAAAATAATATTTTTTTTTCCCTTGCAAACTCTATCCCACTACCAACTACAATATTAATTTTTCATGCACTTTGTAATTATTGTAAAGTCCATTTTTAGAAACAGAGAGAGAGAAATTCATCGGAGTATGATGTTAGGGAGAGGAAAAAATTCATTGGTTTAGTGAAAAATTAAATGGTTGGTAGTGTATGTTTTGGTGTTTAGTGCAATTTTAATTAGTAAATTTGTTAGGAAGGGTTGTTCAAAAAAATTTGTTAGAAAGGGTAATATAGAAATATTGTGTAAATGTTTAACAAAATCTATGAGATTTCTTAATATGCGTAAAAATGATAAAGTGATTTATAATAAAAGAGTAGTGATATATGTACAACTCTTTGGTACAACTTCTATGACAACTTTGATTTTCTCTCATTTGATTGGTCAAAAATAATAGAGAGAAAAAGGAAGAGAGAGAATAAGAATATAATGTGAGTATGAGAGAAAAAGTTGTCAAAAAGTTGTTAGAAAATGGTTGTACAAATATCATTTCTCATAATAAAATATGGAGGGAGTGATAAAGGTGATGGGGTAGAAGTTATAGATTAACGATGTGATAATAATATAAAGATGAAATAAAATGAGATGTTAAATATTTTCTCCATTGTAAAATGAATGGCGTTTAAGGTTTTTATACACATATTAAAAAATGCATTGATTAAAAGAAAGAAAAATGTTATTTTACCAAATTATCTTAATCAACTATTGGTTTGTTTTTCATTAAAGAAAAAAATAATATTTTAGAAGTAGTATATCTAGTATTAATTGAAGGGTATAATTGAAAAGAAATAGTTATTATTGCATTGGAAACTCAAAGTGACATTTATTTTGAAACAATTTTTTTTGGTTAAAACGACGCTCATTTTAAATCGGATGAAATAGATGTTAAAAAATATTACATGTACAAATTTTATTGTTGCCTAAACTTTGAGGTCTCTTCCAACCGTTGTTGTTCAGTCTACCCAAAAAACAAATGCATATGTTGTTTAGCTTATGCACAATGAAAGATGATGACTAACTGCAAAAATATGCACTAGTATAAAACAATGTAACATGGATTTAAATATGCAGTTACACATGTTAATTGATTTCAGCTATCAAGTTGAGATCGAAGATCATGCACAATTTTTACGATTAATTGATATTGAACTACCAGTATTCATAATTGTTAGAAAATATTAACAAGTGTTCTAAGAACACTTGATAAAAAGTTTAAAATAGAAACTTTATTTTAAAATTTGTGTATCCAACACATTGAAACATCAAAAAATAACATTTCCTACATAAAAGTTAACAACTATTTTCATTTTTTAAATCCTTAACTAATTGTTTTATACAATCAGTGTGTGGGAATCTCCGGTGAAAATAAATAGCGTGTGGAATCTGAAAACCATGGAACTTTGGATCCTTGAAAACAGAAGGAAAAAAAAAAGAAACAATTGCATCAACTAGTTAACTAGCTATCAAGGGACATATCGAAAGAACAAGAATACTAGCCTTCAAGGGGTATGATATGGAAGAAAGAAAAAAAAGAAAAAAGGATGTGATAGATGCAACAAGAGGGCTACCGAAAGGGTAGGCAACTAAAGGAAAATCGTTGTTCAGACTTTAAAAACGTCATATTGACACATGGAAATTCCATAAAAGCCTTCAACGATAGTTAACTACCGTTGAAAAAACCGGCAGCAGTTAACTGTCGATGGCCTCAGCGGTAGTTAAGTGTCGTTGCTTTTTCCCCCAAAACCAGAAAACTCGTACCTCCTATTCACTCATCACCTTACCTCATTACCTAAACTCAAAAAATCCTCATTTCCAAAATATTTTGTCAAAATCTTGGTTCCAAATCATTGTTGATCGATTGCTAGGACGTTTCTACACACAATATGCATCAAAAAACAGCTATTGCAAGTTTTAACTCGTTTACATTTGATTGGTTTTGTTGTTCTTTTTTTGTTTTGACACGAACTTCAGCGGCAGTTAACTACCGCTGGGAGTCAGCGGCGGTTAACTGTCGCTGGACACTTAGAAAAAATTTCAAAACTTCAATTGGCAGTGCTACTGCCAAAAAAAATAAAAAATCATATTTTGTTTTGTTTGTTTATTTTATTATATGATATTAGATACATGTTTATTAATTATTTTAGCAATTATATGTTGTTTATTTATAGATATGGTTGAGAATACGAGTGATGATCCGGGTGATCGAAAACCTAGTGTTGTCGATTCCATTAAGGTTGAAGCTCTCATTAAGGTCGAAGCTTCCGTGAAGGTTGAAGCTTTCGTTAAAGTTGAGGCTTCAAGCGTCAATTCCGATGTGTGGAAACTTCGTGACAACGTAGTGGACACGGCTCATTTCTTTTCGACCCGAGATACATGGAAAGATAAAGACGAATTGCTCGGTTGGGTTCGTCGACAAGTAAATAGGGCTGAATTTACGATTATCATTAGAAGATCTTGTGAAGGTAGAAATGCTATGTTGGAGTTGGTTTATGAATAGAGTGGCAAGCACAAAGTACCGAAGAGAAAAGTGAAGCATGAAGCAACGGGATCAAGAAAATGTGGGTGTTTGTTCAAGGTGCGTGGATATGTCATCAGGGAAGACAATGCTTGGAAATTGGCTATTCTTAATGGTGTTCACAACCATGAGATGGTGCCGTATGTAGCAGGACACCTTCTTGCCGGAAGATTAATGGAGGACGACAAGAAGATTGTACATGACTTGATCAATAGTTTGGTGAAACCAAAAAATATTTTGACAAATTTGAAGAAGAAAAGGAAAGAGTCCATGACAAATATCAAGCAAGTCTACAATGAACCCTCACATATCAGACACTTCAAACTTTCGTTCCAATAGCAGCAACCAGAATTTCAATTTCGCTTCAGTTCTATCTACACCTTCATCAAGTCCCACACCGTTGAATTCGAATTGGATGAATATCAATGGAAGCAACACTGAAGATGAGACAGAGAGCTATGTTAGCAGCAACATATTTGAATTTCCTATCTCATATATCTTAGGTGTGAATGAGTTCATGTAATAATATGGATTAAATAAAAGTTTGAATATTTAATTACTCGCATTGATTTATGTGGCTAGTTAATTATGGATTGATGTTGATGCATGTAACATTTTTCTAAAACTTTATCGGTGTTTGATACTTTGACTTTGGTTTATTGAGGCTTTGGTTGTATTAGGAAGTACGGAGTATATGAAAGTCTTGATCATTTTCAAATTATTGAATATTAAAGTTTCTATTATTGCTATGTTACTGTTTGCATATCTGTTTTTCTTTCCTCATTAGATTGGGAAATGGAATTCCTTTGACTAATCGAATTACTTAAACAAAGCAATGAACCAATAATAATCATCACTTCAGATCATGTGTATCTTAGCAAAACTGAAAATCAACCTATATAAAAATCTAAATTAGTAACACATAAACACACACGTGGCTTTCTTTATCCAATCTATACACAAATTATATATAGTGAAAACAATTTTTTAATGTTTATGTACATGGTTTACCCCTGTCATACAAAAAGTATACATGTTTCGCAATAGGGTGTATGACTATTCTATGTAACATACATTGATAATTTAGAAGAGTGTCACTTTTAAAGAAATGAGTCTTTTAGTAGAAGCCAAACAATTAAACAAAAGGAAGATAAAAACAACTCTTGTTTCATTTCATATGTAACAACTAACAAGGGGCTGGAGCACACGTGGACAACTGGCCAAGACACCAGCCTTTTCACGTAGTGATAACGTATAAAGTACAATTACAGTCAACAATTTTGCATGGGAGGCTTTGACCAAAAACACTTTATTTTGGATATGTGGCCATGCACCAGCGTTTACACCGCAATCTGTGGGGGACCTTCATACAAACCAAGATGCTTTTTGCCTTTTTGTATTGAAACTCATGGCGTGTTTCTTGTGCGGTTTTTGCTTTTTGTTTTGATTTTGTTTATGTTTTATGTTTCTTTTTGTAAGGGTTAGATATTAATCGGGGTGTGATAGCACTAATTGTGTCAACAATGAGGGCTCAATAATACAAGAGTGGGGGGGTCCAGTATGGGTTACCAACTGATTCGGTAAATGAGAGTAATAATGTAGAAACATGTTAAAGTATGTATGAATAAGATGACGCATATCAGCTTCCCATAGTTAAGGAAAGTCTCGGTTCCTTCAAACATTGTATGAATGAATAAGTTTGGTTCCTTCAATTATATTTTGCAGGAACTTACGTATCATATACTTTAGCCAATAACCCGTGCTAACCACATACGTATTTGTGAAGCAAAGTTGGCATTAGACTGCGCCACCATGAGTTACCTTTGCTTCTAAGGTTTTCAAACATACTTAAAAAAACACCTGAAAAACAAGCAAAAATATAATAGTAAAATAATAAAAATACTAACAATGACATTAGATCTCAAATCGGGTATCTATGGAGTGACCAAAATATAGATTTCATGGTGACTTTGGAGGGGGTTGTCGGACATTGATGGAGTGGCCAAAATATAGATGTTGTGGTGACTTTAGAGCGCTTGGAAGCCGATTATGGAAGTGATGATGCAAACGTGAGTGCAAGATTCAGAGGCGGTGGACATTTAATCAGAGCGGGGTTGTAACGATAAGGGTTGGAGGTTGATGGTCGGTTAATGATTTTTATAGCACAATCGGGAGAGGAAAGAATCACACTATCGAAAAAGCAATCACATTTTCCTCTTCATTTGCGGTTGTGGTTTTTTTGGACACTTAAGTATCATGTCTCTCTTTTTATGAAGAATCCCAATGGGATCAGGAGAAGAAACAAGTAAAAACAAAAACAAAATTGTAACAGGGATAAATGTTACCTGCAAAAAGGATACATGAAGCACCGTGCATCTAGAACCCTAACAAGGAATAAATCCTAGAAGAGCGGTGCTACCAAAATTAAAAGAAGGAATTTTTAGTGAGAAAAAACGTGAAATCTCTAATTCTGTCATTAAATTTTGTGACAAGAAATTAATGAGGTATTTTATTTTTCTCATTACTAATTCTTCTTTTTCTAGTAAATTTATGTTTTCTATATTATTAAAAAAATATTCATTTTTTTAATTAAAATACTTTTTTTTTCATTTTTTTCATTACTAATTTTTCTTTGTCGGAATTGGTATAAACCAATTGAGGTCTGTTTGTTACGCTCTATATATTAGCTAAAGCATGCATGTCTTTCTTCATGGTATGAATGACACACATTGATTTCTCAATCCATTTCCATTAGTCTTTTGATATGTGCACTAACATAAACTTCTAATACCTGCTTTGGCTGTGATTGTGAAGGAGTAGAACTTAATTTTTCAAAGTTTGACTTAAATAGAGTACACCTACTAAGCACCAAAACATGTAAGCATGTTCTTAGTAGATAACATGACCATTTGTACAAAAGTCAAGAGAAATTATATCCAGTGCACATATATGTTTTATGTTACCATTGATAAAAACATAACGCTATTCCTTAAAATTTCACCAAACCACATACTAAAATATTGCTTTAGGTGTATATAATTTATAGCTTGATTGGTATCCATTTTAAGATATTACAAATGAAAATGATATAATATCATAATTCAAAGTTCAAGGCCAATTGTCAACCTCAAACAAAAGAGTTACTATATATAACAGAAAAATACACTTAAACTTTCGGCGGAGATATGTCAAAGTGAAATTGGTTTTTGGAACCACTGCTGTTGTAATCCAGCCAACAGCTCATAAGACTTCGATCATTCCAATAATGAGTTTAATGATGTGATTGAACCATTGATAAACTTTTGTTTTGATTGGTTAAATATTGAGGGCAGTTAAACTCTTAATAGTCATAGATGACCTCCAATATATGCAAACTCCAAATTACAGTAGATTAATTTATTTTTTTAATAAGTCAAAATGAGATATATTTCTTTTTATCACAAGGCGTACCATAAAAGAATAATTAGGTTCAAAACAATACAGATCAAAGGTTAAGAACACACTCTTAACCAACCAAAAACACAAAAAACTCTTAACCAGTTCCAAGACAAGTAAATGGACAAAACCATCAATTATGGTACCCGAAACTAATATGGGGATATTTTTTTGTCAGCCACAAAAAAGATAACAACTTAATTTTGTTCAAAAGCTGATGAATACACACTTCTTGATTTCTAAATTTTTTGTCATTCCTTTCCTTCCAACTAACTCAGATGCACGAAAACCAAATAATCTGCATGATAGAACAACACATTATGGAGCTACCTGCTAAGTGACTAAACTGAACAAAATGATCCAACATACTGAACGGGTCAACCGATGAAAAACCAATCCAATTACGCACCAGATACCAAATAGGATTAAAAAAAAATTCATTTTGAAAATAGGTGATTTGATGAATCTATTTCTCCACAACCTCCCACACAAAGCTGAGAGTCTTGAGGAATAATGCCCCTACTAAAGAGATTATATTTCGTAGGAAGCCTATTACGAAAAAGACGTTAGGCTAACAAACAAACCTTCACTGGAACCTCCTTTTACCAAAGTAACTCTGAAGCATACTGATTAAACTGTTGATCTGACGAACACAAAAATTGATACACACCACGAACAGAATAACATGTAGCTGAGTCTAAATGCCACACCCTCTTATCACCAGCATTAACCAACAAGGTAACACCGTGAAGTGAACCCCTACACTCCTCTAACAACTCCTCTTCCCACGTCCACAACCTTCTCCACCACTTTCAAACCTCATATCCCTCTCCCCAACCCCAAGAAAACATGTAGTAGATTAATTTTGAAAACAAAAATGATTAATGACACGACATGATTGTGGTCGAATCCACAAGGCATGTATACAACCAATATACTGTTTCGGGTTTTCAAAATTATTTTAATTAATTAAAATTTAATTTAAACAAATGAAGTCAAATCAATACAAGTCGTGGGGTTTGTTGGTACATCGTTCAATACAACTATGATTTTATATCATGTACCTTTGAAAATGAAGTGAAATCAGTACAAGTCGTGGGGTTTGTTGTTGTATCGTTCATTGGAAGGTTACAATGCATAAACAACCAAATAAAATACTTCAAGTTCTCTCGAAGGTTTAGCCTCCAAATCCACTGCCAAGTCTCCTGCTGAATCTGCTCTACAAAAGAAAGAGAGTTTGAAATCAACCACTGATAACCACTCTTAACAGATTAAATACATGATAGGGAATAATTTCAAATCTTGATATTATGGGAAGACTCGTCAATATACTTTAAATTTGGAGTTTAATAGTGAGAGGTATAAGAATTGTGAGATGAGAGGAATTTTAGTGGTCGTGATAGTAAATGTCCTTCATTCTCAAATTAGTTTGACTAATATGAACACAAAAACATAATTTTAAAGACAATCATCCTCCAACCATTTGTCATACCAAACAAAAACCTTTCCTCTTCCAATTATAGTCTTGAAGCCAGATTTCAAAACTTTAATTGTCTTGCTAATAGCCTTCCAAACACAAGAAGAACCCGGACAATTTGACGCCTCTAAAATATAGATACCATAAAGATACTTAAAAGATAGAAGGTTGAACTAGAACTTATTCGGGTTATGGAGATATTCCCAAACATGTTTGCCAGTAGTAGATATATTCTGAAGCACGAGCTGCCCAAATTCCAAGACCCCCTGTAGCCTTAGGTTGTGCAATCAACTTCCAATTCACCCAATGACTATGCTTCCTTCCCCAAATAAATTGTCTCATAGAAGCAACTATTTGGTTACACGCCCCTTTAGGAATCCATAAATTATGCATAAAGTAGATAGGAAGAACAGAGACCTCAAATTGGGCCAATGTCGCCCTCCATATTCAGATAAGGAGTTCGGTCTTCAATGATATAAACAAAGTCACCATTTTTTATCCTACCGGATAACATAGAGAAACCATGGTACTTGTTTAGAGTAAGGATCCTATTCACTTATAAAAATAAATGGAGGATATCATTTAGAATAAGATACACACAAAAAATATGTTGCATATCCTACCATTTAATGAATCCCACCATCATTAATTATTTTTTATTTTTTTTCAAAATTTAGTGTCTTTATATCTTCAAATAAAAGAAATAAAGAAGAGCATAAATAAAGATAATCTTAAATCACTTGTCTAACCGAGTATGATGAGTAAAATGACTATAGAAGCAAATTTATTCACTTTGTTTTTGGAGATATCAACATAAGACATGAATCTAGATTTTTGAATATCAACTTTCAACAAGAAGAATGACAAAAACTTTATACTACATCTTTCAATGGTGCCATTTAGTTTACACCACTAAATAGAATGCCCCAACTTACACCAGTAAAATAACACATTGTAATAATTTTTTCATCATAAGATCCGGACCGTTAGAATAAATTTATAATATATCAATGACTTATATTGAAGTGATGTAAGTTGGAGCAATGTATTTGGTGGCCCATATTATATCAATGGCTTGAGTGGATTTTTATATAAAAATTTCATATAAATCAAATAAAACATCACAAAATCTTAATTAGAATACTTTGTTAAAAAAATCTTAATTAGAATACTGTAATATTTTTTTATTTTAGAAATGTAAAAAGAAATCTTAATTATAAAAAAAAAAAAATTTACAAGAAAAATAATTAAAATTCTTATGAAATGGTATTTACCTTCTTTTTTTTTATTTTTTTTATTTTTATAAAATACGAATTTGTATTTTTAAATTTTAACAATCGAAGGTGTTGAAATATAGTTATAGTTGTTTAGGGTTTGTGTTTGTGATTGCCGCCTCTGTTTCAATTGCGCCAAGTATATTGGATTGAATTGGATCATCCTCACATTCACATTGCTATTCACATCCTTCAATTTCTTCTTCTGCGGCGTTGCCTTGATCGCCTTCAACTCCACCACCCAACTAGCATGTTCTTCTGCTTTTCAGGTTTTTTTCCCTCTCAATTTTTGTTTTATTTTCAATGTGCCCATTACGTTGATTCATTTAAAGATTGAACTTTTATTGATTTTGAGGTATTTAGAGGAAAAGGGTGTGAATGAAATAGATGATTTGATTCCTTAATCAATTTATAATGTAGGATGGGTTTGGTTTTTGTTGCATGTTTAGATTAGTTGAATTTCCTCAATGATGTTTTCTCTTGTTTGTTGCTATAAGATTACTATGGCCTTGTTTGGATAAACAAATTAATTCGTAGTTTATAGCATTAGCGCTTATGAATAAGCTATTCTTACTACACAAGATAAAATAAAGTCAATTTTTTTCGTCTAAGTTATAAGTTGTTTTTATCAGCTATCGTGGAGAACTTAAGGGTCCTTTTGGATTGACTTATATTTGTGCTTATGAAGATAGCTTATGCAGATAAATAAGCTTTTATGTTAATTCATGTTCTTGTAAAAAAAAAAATGCTAATTCATAAGTTCTCCCTAACTAAAATTGTATCTTCATAAGCTGTTTTTTCACAAACTACTTTGACAAGCTTATGAACAATACAATATACATAAAAGCTTATTTATTTGTACTGTTTAGCATAAGCTGAAAAATAATCCAATACAAACGGACCCTTATGAAAATAAGGTGAAAAACCTCCGTTTATTTTATTGTCTTCTGTTGCTTATTTCCACCCTTTTTATAACTGCCAAGCTCCCTTAGCTTACTTGTTACACTGTAATGTATTGACTACTGAACCAAAAGAAAGTTTCTGAACTTCGTCTCCAACATGAACCATGGTTGTGCTTGTTTGGGTTTGTGTCATGGCGTCATGGTGGTGATTCCTCTGTGAATTGCTAGTTGATACAAAAGGAAAGGCAATATCTAACCAACTTAAGTTCCCTTTAAGGCATTGTAGTGAACGTAGGATTGTTTATTACTCCCTCTAATCATTTTTATAAGAAACAAATAACTGATTCACCAAGACCAACAACGGCAACAACCAAGCCTTTTCCCACTAGGTGGGGTCGGCCACATGGATCAAATTACACCATAATGTTCTATCATTCACCAAGGCAAATGAAAAACATTTAAAAGTTTTGTTATAAATTTTAAGTTTTACTAGTATTGAGAATATGTGTAATACACAGAAAGAAAATCATTGAAAGAATATGTTACGATTTACTTTTTTTGTGTTCAGCTATTGAGCAACAACAACATTTGGATTATCCATTTTACAATATTAAATTCAATCACGCCATTTGGATTATCCATTCTACAATATTAAATTCATTCAAGACAGAATACATCCAATTGCATGGGGAAAATACTTCTGAAAATGGGTCTATATTTCTTATAAATAGGACCAAAAGAATAGACCCAATTATTTCTTAAAAAAGTCCTGAAGAGAGTTTTTTTGTTTCAGGCATACTATTATATTGAAATCCTTCACACAAAAAAAAAACATTCCTTACATAAGGACATACACTCGCTGCTTCAAAGGTCGCCCAACATACTTTTATGTCTAAAGGCATCTTTGTGATGGAGATTTTTTTAAAGCTAATAACAAACAAATCAGAATCCTTTTTTGGTCAAATAATGTTCGAGATTAATTGAGAAATATTAGGCCTTTTTATTTCTAGTTAAGAGTTTTTTTTTTTTTTTTTTTTTTTTAATTTGAGGCCCAAATCAAGGGCTTTGGCAACCTCCACCTTGGGCCGGTTGTGGCTCCAACACAAAATTTCCCATTTCATTTCAGATTTGTGTCTAGTTTCACATCAAAGCAGTACCCTCGAAATATCTATTTTTTCAATTTTCTGCTGACTTATCACCTATAATATTTTCTAAAAAGGTTAACATCATAATTGTAAATTTTGGTTTGGTCATCAAACTGTTAAGGAGACTAGTTTACTAGACTACTAAAAAATTTCAGGAGATTATAGCTATCCTTGGGTTGGACAAATCATCTTATGAGGGTCGCTAAACCGTAGCAAGACCTGAAAATTTGAACATTTTTTATCACAGCCATTTGATTGTTAGGCAGATAATTCATCCAAACAAATCAATTATTTTTTCAGTTTTTACATGATTAAATTGATTCCATTGAAAATAAAATAGGATATTCGAGCAAACTGATTAGGGACCAAACTGCTAAATTTCTATGCATACTAGCCAAAGTAATTTGAGAGTTATGTGCACTGAATTACTATTCTCTTCCTCTCTATGTAAAAGTTAGTGATATTTTATTTTCTTTAGTTGCAAGTCATTTTGTTGCAGCAGTAATTTTTTTACAAATATATATAAATCTTGTTCCTTTACCTACTTGTCCTGTAATTTATCGCCAGGTGGTGACGCGTTTGAAACTTGCCCCTCCTGTACTGAAAAGTAAAAGATGAATTTCAGCGCAAGATATATAGCACCTAGTGCATTGTCCCCACATTAAGGCCAAATGAATCCTTGCTCGAGGGGGCGTGTTCGGGATATAAAATGAATCTCATTCCTTCCTCAACAGCTTTAGCTTAATTCTGTTTGTTACAACCCTCAAAATCTTACTAGGTTGCCAGTGATCTCCTCAGATTTGCATCTACACATTAGTACGTCTACAACCTTTCTTCACCTTCTCCAAATCTTCTCGAATCTTTCATACCGCTATCGCTGTCGTCATCATTGAACTTCATCTGCTTCAGCCTTCGTGCTCAAATGGACAAGTAATGCTTTAATTGAATAATCTTTTCATATTTTAAAAATATTTATCAAATATTCTCTCTTGCAAATTAAGGTAAGTAAGTCATTGACAATTTATTAGAGATGAAACTGATAAAATTTGGATATTGGAAGCTAGGAAAAAGAGTTAATTTACGAGAGATTTCACGGCAATAAATTTGATTTTGCCTTGGTGATGGTTTGTGGCACTGCATTACAGAATGAGGGTTCATATTAAAAGTATTGTATACAGATATGTGGATAACCTCTACTGATATGGAGTCTGGCTGTGAATAATTGCTCGTAAATTTTGTGGGTATGGATACTTTAGTTCCCAACTCTATTCATACCACAAAATATATCCATTATGTTTTATATTTAAAATTGATTTTTTTTTTGTTGAATAATTTCATTATTAAGTCAAGTAGTTCTGTTTCTAATGTTTAATAGTTATTAATTGATGATCTTTGAATATTTTTCGATTGATAATCTTTTTAGCGAATCCTTTTTTTCTGTTAATGTTCGTATTAGAATTGCAGCCATGTCTTACCTGTTTGTCAAACAAATGCATTACGGTAGACCATATCCAAGTTTAACTGAAGTTCAGTTAACTAGTTCAGATACAGTGCCCTGGAGGTAAGGGTATGGATAGTAAAGTCGATATGTACAAGTATGGAGGCAAATGCTATAGTACTGTACCAATTGTCGCTCCTACTTAAACTTAATAAACTACTCCACTACTTAGTTGAGGAGGGGTATTTATTTTGTAAATCGAGTTCTAAGCCACTTTACGCCTTTGAAGGAATTGTGACATTCATCATACTGATGCAAAATGTAATGCATGTGTATATCTTTTGCGGCAAGTAGAATTTGAAAGAAGCGGCTGTCATGTGCTTGTTGATAGTGTTGTAATTAACATAATTTTTGGTTGTCAGGTTTTTTATGCTTAGACACATTGGGAGGGCTGCCGAATCTATTCTTAGAATCCATAAAAGCAGATATCTGGGTGTCAGCAGAAATGCAGGTTTGGTCTCAGTTGCAACCAATATCAACCGATGCAGGACATATATGCAGTATAAGTTTCCCAGTGAAGGATGTAGTTCAATCATGTGGCGAGGAGCTAGAGAAAACTTTCACAAAGGTCGTTCTTTTTGGAACTTCACTGCATTCTCAGCAAAAAATATTACAGAACATAAATCTCATATTGCTTGGAAATTGCTGCATAAAATATATTCTTCCAATGGTTATAGTGGATCTACCTCTGTACATATGATTGCTCAAGCAGTGAGCCTGGCTTTGGCTCGTTCTTGTTTTCTGGTTCCTAGTATTTTTGCACTTGCATGTGGAGAGCTAGCATTGGCTCAGCAAAATCAGTCAGATGCAGGGAGTTACCCTTCACCAAATGCTTTGTGTATGAGTGCACAAGATGGATACCGTTACATATTTGCATTTGCATTTGTTGTGGTAGAAGGCCTGGTCTTGTTGGGGAGAGCTATATATCTAGCAATATTATTCTCTCCAAGCATACTGATGGCACCACTTGCAGATTATTTTGGACCCGAGTTCAGGAAAATGTGGCTCCAGGTTGTTCATCGTACACTAGAAAGAGCAGGCCCGGCATTCATAAAATGGGGTCAGTGGGCGGCTACACGGCCTGATCTATTTCCTCAAGATATATGTACTAAGCTTGCAGAACTTCATTCCAAAGCCCCTGAGCATAGTTTTAGCTACACAAAGAAAACTATAGAAAGCGCATTTGGTCGTAAAATTTCTGAAATTTTTGAGAATTTTGAAGAATTGCCTGTTGCATCTGGAAGTATTGCCCAAGTGCATCGTGCTTCTTTAAAATATCGTTACCCTGGTCAGCAAGCAAAGCCCATGTTAGTTGCAGTGAAGGTCAGACATCCTGGTGTGGGAGAATCTATCAGAAGGGATTTTGCTATTATCAATTTTGCGGCGAAGTCTTCAAAGTTCATCCCTGCACTTAATTGGTTAAGGTTGGACGAAAGTGTTCAGCAGTTTGCAGTTTTCATGATGTCTCAAGTTGACCTTGCAAGGGAAGCTGCTCATTTGAACCGCTTTATTTACAATTTCCGTCAATGGAGGGACGTGTCTTTCCCTAAGCCTGTTTATCCACTTGTGCATCCCGCAGTTTTGGTGGAAACATATGAAAATGGAGAAAGTGTCTCACATTATGTTGATGAGCTTCAAGGACATGAAGGGATCAAAAGCGCTCTTGCTCATATTGGTAGTAATGCACTTTTGAAGATGCTTCTCGTAAGATATCATCTATTTACAGTTTTCCTTTCTGGTTATATATATTGTGGTTGGTGACAGAGCTGCTATTTAATGCTTCTTTTTATTAGCATTCTTTGTGTGTTGTGTCATTAAGGAAAATTCATGATAGATAATGTGCCCTGAAATGAAGTTAATATGGAGTAGAGAGATATATATAGCTATTGTTAGTAGTGGCAGAGCCAAGACTGTGGACTTAGTAGGGACAAGTATTCATTTTTTCCCTACTTAACCAAGTTTGTTTGATCAACAAATTCACCCCTGAAATTTGAAGTGACGAAAAATTAAGTACTTATTTGTAATGTCTTGTTAGTCTGGTACTAAAAACAAAATGGACCACGGTTTTTATTACAATACTTATAGTTTGTATTTGTCCTATACATTTTTGTACACTATGAACCCACTGGATAATCAAGTTCTATTCCATTAAATATGTATCTCTTTTTAATTTCCATTGTTAGTCAAAGGTTATTTGACCTGTGTGTTATCTCATCTTGTGTTTGTTTTTAATAAAAGAAAATTACCCTGTTAATATTTTGCCAACAATTATCAACTATGCTCTGTAGTTTATAACGCCTTCCTCTTAGACTTTATGAGGATATCTTGTCATCTATTATAGTACCTGTTAGATAGAGCTCACCTAATAACTTTAGTTTTCGGAACAGTGGGTCCTTGACACGGTATTAGAGCCTTTATGACCAAGTGGTCAAGAATTCAATCCTTATGAAATCCAATCTTGTAAATAAAAAATTAAATTTCAGCATAAGGTGAGATGGGTATATTCACTGCCCATATTTTAAGCCCCAAAGGGCTTTTGCACGAGGGAGTGTGCATATAAACCATTCGCAAACATTCAAGCAACTTAAGTCAGTAGGATTGGTTCTTGACAGTACTCATTTCTCTTTTATTTCATAAATTTTCTTTCATCCAAAAAGTTTGCTGGGCCTTTTTGATGGCTTTAAACTTGAACGCCATACAATTATTTAGCTTCCAAAACACTGACACGTCTTCTTTCAGGTGGACAACTTCATTCATGCAGACATGCATCCTGGAAATATTCTTGTTCGTGTGCCTCAGAGCAAGTCTCGCAAACCGTTCTTCAAATCAAAGCCTCATGTAATTTTCCTCGATGTAGGCATGACGGCTGAACTCTCTGGTAGTGATCGGATAAATTTAGTGGAGTTTTTCAAAGCTGTTGCCCGCAGAGATGGTCGGACCGCTGCTGAGTGCACACTCAGGTTGTCAAAGCAACAGAACTGCCCTGATCCAAAGGCTTATATTGAGGTAATTTAGTTATTATGTATATTAGCTTATGGTTGGATGAGTTTTACATGAGGGTGCAAGTTTTATTCTATCACTTGTATACATATACACACAGACGCGCACACACGCACATATATCTATATATATGCGCATGTGTGTGTGTGTACACTGAAAGTGTATCGTGTATGCGAGAGCATGCTCGTGAGATAATTTAATCCCGACCATATACAATCATAACCGATGATCAGGATTAAATTTAAGGAAAATAATCACGAGTTCTCGTCTTCTTGACCATCTACTGATATGTTTTGAATCACGTGGGACCCTCACCTATTGCACCCACTCTAAAGCTTATATTTGTAGTTTTATAAAGTTGTGTCCAACAAGTGTATTGGGATGGGAGAATTTGTGCCGCAACCACATATCTAAACGGATACTATTTGTGATTGTATGGTCTATATTAATTTAGCCTGATTACCCAATACCCACCACCCACACAAACACAACAGAATTTTTGGTATCTACTTTCAATGTTTATGTGCATACCAATACAGTTAATAACGCTACTGGGCGATCTTGATGGTAGACCCTGCATACGGATCCATTTCACTTTGATAAATTTTTGGTTAATCATTGTCATTGGCTTTTTATAGACTGCTTCATTTACAAATGTTTTTTCTTATTTATTTTCACTCGCTTTGAACTTCTTGGTTAGGATCGTGAGTCATTTTATACATTTGGTTTCCTCTTGGTTTTCTAACAGGAAGTGGAAAAGGCATTTACCTTTTGGGGAACTCGAGAAGGTGATGTGGTTCACCCTGCTGAGTGCATGGAGCAATTACTTGAGAAAGTTAGGCGCCATAGAGTTAATATTGATGGCAATGTTTGTACTGTCATGGTGACCACCTTGGTTTTGGAGGTAATTCTTTGTTACATTACCACTGCAACAGAGTTTATGTTTGTTTTGTGATTGACATGCATGGAAAATAATGGTGAAAGGGTGAAAGCATAATTTAGATTTTAGAATGTTTTCTAAACCATCTACATTGTTAATTATTAAAAGCTGTTGTGACTGACTTGATGCATTGGTGAATATATAATTTGTAGGGTTGGCAGCGCAAGCTTGATCCCGGGTATAATGTGATGGAGACACTGCAGACATTGCTGCTTAGAGCTGACTGGGCAAAGTCTTTTGCTTACACAATTCAGAGTCTGATGGCCCCTTGAGGAGGTTCTTTCTTTATTGAGGCTACTTAGAAACAATTTTGATATGTACTGAATAACTGAGGGCATTTTTCCCTTCTTTTTGTCTCTTATTGAGAGACTCATACCCTGTAATTATCTTTTGTTAACTTCCAGCAGTTTTTACTGTGCGCTTGAGCACAGTTTACAAGAAAATGTTGATAAAGAGGGTTCATTATTTGTGTCCATTATACTGTTGTGACACAGGAAAGCTTAATAAGAATTTATCTTCGGGGATTGTATGCTCAACTGCTACATATACCCTGTTTAACAGTGAATTTATTTTCCAACATGATGACTATTGCTGTTGAAACAGAATTCAGGGTGAGATTGATGATAAGGTGTGAAGCTGATTGCGTTATATTTAAATGTTTGCTGCCAAACTGCAATACTCCACAACTAAAGTAGAATATAATCTCGAATGACAATGTCCAATAAACTTGGGAAATGTTTGGTTTTTTGGATATAAATTAGGGGTCACTTCCCATATAGAGATTAATCTCTTGTGACGAGTAGAATAGAATCATGAGTAATAAAACTCTTTAAAAAAATTTAACCCACTATATTCTTAGAGTTTAAGGTTTGAAGTTGAGAACACGAGATACATCATTTCATTTAAACACTTTTAGATGAGAAAGGTTGGATTTGTTGAGACAATTTCAAATTGAGAAATGACTATTTTGGACAACTTATGTTTAACTCTCTTATATCATTGTGTTCTTACTCTCTCTTCCTCTCTTTTTTCTCCATTGTTTTTTATCAATAAGAGGAAAAAATGTTGTACTCACAAAATGATTATGCAAATATTATTCTTTTAAATTATAAAATGATGTCACGGTTTTAAAGATTTTAATATAAGCAGAAAGAGTAAAAAACACAGAAAATGTATTTTACTTTAACTTTTTCCCTATTCCTTGTTTGTCATGCTATAATTGATCGATTCTATGAGAGAAGTTTGATAGGAAGATCACATGATTTGGGCGTTGCAACTCAACGCTGGAAACCGGCAAAACTGCAGTGGTTCTGTGCATCAAAATATCGATTTTATCAGCATATTATTAATATTTTTGTTACTTTATAATAGTAATAATCATAATCATTCCGAGCCTTTGGCCTTTTTTTGTACCAAAAAAAAAATGTAATAATCATTCCTAAAAAAAAAGAAATATTAATAATCATGAAATTAATCAAAATGAAAAATATTTTCTAAAAATAAAAGGATTGGATAAAACACCCCTGGGATCTATCAAACATCATTTACAGGGGAAGTAAAACAATTATAGCTCTATAAAACTGACAGCAAATGAATTTTTTAGAGATTATATTCATGATAC
>Ga0315915_1003902_pt1 | contig 18902 bp, 11 predicted proteins | sample MpolbnodulesMG_FD_207738 | JGI IMG/M metagenome (GOLD analysis project Ga0315915, IMG submission 207738) | Medicago polymorpha root nodule microbial communities from Los Angeles, California, United States - branched nodules | ecosystem: Host-associated > Plants > Roots > Nodule | place: USA...
ACAAAACAACTCGCGATCCCCCCCCCCCCCCTATGATTTTCTCTCTTTCTCTTGCTAGCGAATGGCTTCTGTGAGAAGAAATATGGAATAGGTGGAAAGGTTTATGTTCAGGGAAGGAACGATCCAGAATCTAATACTCAATTTCGGATTTTGGATTTTGGGGATTTTGGATTCTGAATCAATTTTGGGTGAAGAATCAATTTCGGATGAGGAAATCTGAGACTCATATTATTTTTTATGTTGAATTGGTGAAAAATCGATATGGATTGGGAATGGATTTGGGACGAGGAGGCATTCTAGAATGGATTTGACATTGAAGTTTTGTGGTGTGAGACAAAGATTGAGTTCAGGAAAGGAAACATTGAACGCGAATTGATTTTGGATTTGGAGGTTCTTGATTTTTTTTTCTTCTGGGTTTAGTGGATTTAGTTGATGAAAATGATAAAAAAATAATAAAATTTTCAGATCCAATGCCAAAACGACACGTGTACCACACTTAATGTTTTTTATTAAACCTAACGGAATGGACCAAAGCAGGTAACGGAGATAAATATAAAGTACTCAAACAATCTTTTTTTTAGTTAAGGGACCAAAGCGATACCAAATAAATACTTAAGAGACCAAAAAAGCATTTAAGCCATCGAGCAACATGTAATTTTGACCGGGCAATAATAAAGAGACGTGTGGTATCAAAATGACCTATCTAGTCAAAACAGAAGAACGATTAACATGCATTAACTTAAATGAAATTAAATTGAGTCGTTCTTCCACCAACACTCATTGTAGTACAAATTCAGAATTCCGTAGTTCCTATAATTTTATTTAATTATTCATACGTAAATTTGCATGCGTGTCTGATCCTCTAATTTAAATTTATAAAAAAATATGGAATAAAATATAAGTGACATTAAAATAACAGTGACATATTTGACCAAAATATCATATATCGAGGATAATTATTATGAAAAAATTGAGGATAATTAATATTAATACACGATATACATAAAACTAAAATAGCTTTGCGTCTCAGTTTCAGAAGTCTGGTATTATAAATACACCACTTTTGACCGTAAAGTAACCACTATCAACAAAACAAACTTGGCAAAGAATAATTGTTGTGAAATGGCAAACCACATCTCAAACTGTGTTAATCTCCTTATCATCCTAGCTACCATTGCTTCAGGTAAATGTCTCTAGCATTTTTATGTTAGTTAAATTTTTTATGAAGAAATTTTGTCGGGACTAAAATAAAAGTTTTAAGGATCGAATGCAAGAAATATTATGTGCACTAGAAATGTTGTTTTTTTTTTTTTTTTATACAAGAACTAAAAGCAAAAAAACGATATATTTCTGGAACTAAACATATATTTATTTTCATACGTGTGTTTAATATGGACATTTCAAAAATAGTTCATACTTCATAGGCACCTTTAAAAAAAAAAAAAAAGATCATAGGCAGACCTTTACCATTATAAAAAACAAATAAAAAAAAAGTGGTGCATATTATGTATTTTTTTTTTTTGACAGAAGGTGTATATTGTGTATCAAAATTTATTAAAAATAGTAGTGGATCCACCTTTCGATGAGATTCATATTAGACAACCCTTATTTTTATGAGTAATGATACATAGACATCCTTAGGTGGCAATACAACCTTTGACACCCACATAAAAATCTGACACGTGGTCATGTGGACCCCACACAAACACACTTTCTCTTTCATCTCCTCTTCTCCTTTCCTAGTGCATGGGGTGTACCTGGGTGTATGTGAATAAAGGGTGTTTAGGTAACATTTTCCTAATTTTATAGGAAGATCAAAAGTATATTTAAACAAAAAAAATTGGTCTAGTATTTAAATAAATTCTAAATGATAAAGTTCTAATTCTTCTTTATCTAATTTACTTGTGCATGGGATCGTAGTGCAATTGACAGTAGAAGGAGGCCAATGCTCAGAGATAGTCAATAGATGTCAAGGCATAAGGTGTGCAGATATTTGTAATGTCCTTCATGGTAAAAGTGGATTAGGTTCTTTTTGTGATGAGTTCGACGCATGCACTTGTTTATTCAATCAAGATCCTTCATCGTGTATCATTGGTGCTGGAGCATGTGGTAATTGTGATTTAGCTTGTTGCAATGCAAGATGTGGTCACGAATTTAAAGGTGTTGGAGCTTGTGTTCCAAACCCTGGTACCGTCGATAGATGTGTTTGTGCCTATAAAAGCTAGAAATATATACTACTTAGATTACTATAATGAAATAAAACTATGAATGAAGATAACTTAATATTACACTTGAGGTGTTGGCTAAATTGTAAAAGTTTACTCCTGTAACTTTTAATTCTTAAGATGGTTGTAAAATGGTCAATACGATAAAATTTACTTGATAAAAAATTTCCCTTCCCCACTTTATAAAAATATTTAAAATAATTACTCTTTTTCTAATTTCAAATATTTGTCTTTTCCCTTTATAAATATCTATTTTTGTTATTGATGTCACCTTTTTTAAGAAATAAATATACCTTAAAATTTTTGACTTTTTTCTTATAAATAAGACCAACATAATTTTTGAAAATTTTCTTATAATAAGGACATGATGAAGTATACTATAGAAAGATATTGAGAGTTCATCTTTTCTTAACCACTTCTCCCGTTAACATCTTCGTAAAGAATAGTGTTACAAAATTATTCTATAATTGTTGTTTTTCACTCCGTGACACACCTTAAAGTGTTTATGAGATTGAAAAGTTACTTGTAAATCCACTTTCCTTAGCTTTCTTTATGATTTCATTCAAAAGGTGGGAAAAAGAAGAAAGGGGGAATCATCAGAAGATTAAAATAAAAAGAAATAAAAAGTTGAAGAAAATGACGAAAAAAATCATATGAAAATTCTAAAAAAGTGAATCGATTGAAATAACACAAATAAGCATCGCACAAATAACCATTCAAACAACCAATTAACATGTTGAAAGTGAAAAACAATAATTTAATGAAGAATTTTGAATTGTACAAATGAATATCTAAATCATGAGAAAAATGTTGAAAGTGAAAACAATATTTATAACAAAAGTACAATCAAATCCATAAATTTGCGTAGACCAAAATTTGATGCAATTACATTAATCAGAGGAAAATATATATAATAACCAATTATCAATTGTTTTATAGAATTTCAAAAAAAAAAACATAAATGAATTTGATCTTAATAATTAGGCAAAATTACACATTTTGTCCTTTAATTTAATTTTATAAACCACTTTTATTCTTTATTTTTCTACAATTTAATCATTTATGTTATCAAATGTCAACATCATTATCATATTTTTTTATTTAAAAACCCAAATAACCATAAAAAAAAAAAAAACCAGAAAAATATGAATAAACTTATAACTTCATTACGTTTCTGCATAATTTCATCAAAACTGCATATTCTTCATTTTCTCTCTAATCAATAAACTAAACACTCCGACAACATAAACATATCTTGAGTTTGGTTAGATTTTACTTACTTCTCAACTGAACTCCAAATTAACATGACATGTCATACCCCAATTTCGACGGGCCGAAGAGACTTAAATATGGCCCATGAGTATATTCTCATTATTATTATTATTATTTAGATTCTTAGATGCAGAAACAGTGCGTTTGTTCTATACGTGTTGTTATGAAAATAATAATTTTATGGCTTAAATATGTAAATCATACATGTAAGTTCGCATGTTTTTGGTTTTTGTCCCTGTACCTTTTTTTCGTTCTAAAACTGCCCCTGTAAGTTATAAACGTTTTGGTTTTGATATCTCTGTCATCCCCTATTACAAAAACGTCTATGTGGCAAACAGAGGATGACATAGCGACGTGTGATGTGGCCGACGACGATGATGTGTCGTTCCATATGCTGAGTTACAAAGTTAGAGGGACCAAAATATATAAAAAACAAAACAAAATTCGCAGAGGGGCCAAGCCCAAAAATTAATAGAAAACTTCATCTTCTTCCTTCCTTTCCTATTCTTCATCATCTTTAACACATCTTCGTCAAATTTCATAGAAAACCTAGAAATTCATCAACAAACATTAACATCACCATCGACATCACTACACAAAAAAATTCATAAAAAATTCTATGAAAAACTCATTTAGCTTATTTAAAAATAAAACTCATTTAACTTATTTAAAAGTAAAATCAGATTTTTTTTTTTTAGCACTTATGTGATAGTTGCAAAATATCCATGTGATTATCTATGAATTTGATACTTATTAGCAGTAATATTTCAATGACTAACATGATCCACATAATATGTGATCCATGCTAGAATTTATCTACCACGTCACTTGATGTAAACTTGTGCAATCAATGTGTGGTTGCTGCATGGAAATTTGTTTTTATGCCTGATGAGAAAGAGCGCGAGAAGGCTAGTCAAGAGTTGTTTGAAGCTCTGCAGTTTCTTAAGAATGAGCTAAAGGAAAGTTCTTTTGAGGAGAAAAAATAGGCTTTGGGGATATTGATGCTCTCTTCATCCCTTTATTCCAAGAAGTAACAGAGAAACAGTTGTTCCCTGGTGTCAAATTTACCAAGCTACACAAATGGAGTCAAGAGTTTTAAAACCATTCAATCGTCAAAGAAGTTATGCCTTCAAAGGAGCAACAATCTGGTTATTTCAAGGATTGCACTGCAAGCCTTGTTGTTCCGTCAAAATAGAATAATATAATAGAGTGAGATTCTGAACTTGTAATGAAATTTGTATTAGTACTTGATTTGGTTGAGTTCTTGATTGTTTGAATTTCAATTGAAATGAAATATGTTCTATGATTTCTCATATGTCATAAAGATCCTGACAAATTGTTGTCAATTATGATTTCTTATGGATTATGTTAATGTTTGTTGATGAATTTATGGGTTTTTTGGGTTTTCTATGAAGTTTGATGAAGATGTGTAGAAGATGATGAAGAAGATGAAAGAAAGGAAGAAGATGGAGTTTTCTATAAATTTTTGGGTTTGGTCCCTCTACGAATTTTATTTTTTTGGTTCCCTCTAACTTTGTGACTCAACATTTGAAACGACACACCAGCGTCGTCTGCCACGTCACACGTTGCCACATCATCATATATTTGCCACATAGACGTTTTTGTAACAGATGATGACGACAAGGGCCAAAACCAAAACATTTATAACTTACAAGGGTAGTTTTAGAACAAAAAAATATACATGGACGAAAACCAAAAACACACGAACTTACAGGAACGAATTACATATTTAAGCATGTTTCTATTTATTTTGAATAATATTGTTTATCTAGTTCTAAAATATTAAGGGTGAAACTTACAATAAATATTATGGTGTTAAAAAATTAGGATCAATCATGAGAAATAAACTACAGATACCATGAATAATGAAATTTGTTCTTGAACCCCTTCAAAAATATTTAATTTGGAATGATTGAAATTTAAATGACTATTGCCTTTTATTATTGTTAGTCCTTCAATCATTTTTAACTTGATCAATTTGAGGAGATCTTCTTGGGTAACTTTAAAAATACATTGAAGCTAACATATCATACACTTCATATATACATTAAAATTAGAATTAGCAAAAAAAACATAAAAAAAAGATTTCAATTTGATAATGATGAATGTGCAAAGAAACAATGGAGAATGAACATCTTAAAAATATGTCAGTTACATGCAGAAACTCCATTGATTGAGTATAGAAAATCAGGAATAATTATAAATTAAAACTGATTATTAATTACACATATCACTCCCACAAATTGCAATGATTATTCTTTATCGTTATTTTTATGAGAGGTGTATGTAAGTAAATTGCAGGTATAAGTATGCAATTATAAAGGTGATTGGGGAATAATTCATTTCTATTTGATGGAACCATTTTGTTTTCCCTTAAAATGGACCGCATTAATGGTCAGTGATGGAATGAACTTTTTTTATTTTTTTAAGGAACATAATTTTCAATGCTATATTTTAATATTTTAATTTTTAAAAAGTTCATAAAGTATATATTGAATGACACATACATGTACTATTTACTATTTCTACCTCCCTCGTATATGCCCGTGCAATAACCTGAACCATTTTTTACTTCTTACAATTGAATAAAATTCATAGTTATTTTCATTAAAAGTATTTTTACTTTTGTGATGACATTAAATAGTCTTAACAATGAATTCAAAAATTTAATTCTCAACATTATTTATTCCTCTAATAATAATTATCACTTCTCTTTTTGTAATTGTAAAATTTGAATTTTAAATTTGGGTCCTGCTAACCGGTGCCCCCGGGGCACTGGTTAAGCATACCATAAAAGGGAATTATTACCATAAAAGGAAACTTTGTTGACTTATTTATGGATTAATTACACAGTTTTCAATGCAATAATTACTATATAATTTCCTTTTTTAGTATCCTTAACCAGTGCCCCGGAGGCACCGGTTAGCATTTCTCATCTTTTAAACACAATCTCTAAATGATTTAGTTAAGGTTGCTTGATAAAAAAAATTATACACAAAAAAAGACCAATAACAATGTTCATTAAGATGGTTTTAAGACATTAATGTTATGCTTTAAATGTGTGCCTATATATTACGGTAGTTAATATAAAAAATCGTGTCTTTAAATTTGTATGACTTTCTTTTGAATATCAAATCAACAAATTGATGAATACAAATGCACTCATTTTTTCTTCGGTTACTTGATTATTTTTTTTAAGAAGTTAAATTGGTTTAGTGGTGTTAGTTTGAGACATTGGTGTGTACCCGTGGTGTTAGTTTGAGACATTGGTGTGTACCCGATATTTTCAATCAGTGATCTAGTGGTTTGACTGATGTACCCGTGAACGAGTATATTAACCGGGTTGATTACCGGCCGGGTTTTATAAACTCTGATTGAACATATCGGTGTGCCTTTGATCTCCGGAAAACTCAAAATAAGGTTTTCTTTTTATTTCTCCAAAAATCATGGGATCATGGTTAGAGTGATTTCCATTACTGCCTCTAATTTCTTCTAGCCCTCTTTAATATTTCTCCTTCCTTTGGTCAAGTTTTTTTCTCCTTCCTAATATAAGGCATTTATAATAGGTATATCAATCCATATATTGAAAAGAATAAATGCATGAATCATGGATTGACCACAAAATTAATGAAATACTATATTCAACGGTATATCACACTCAGCATCAGGAGTATGGGTCTTATAAAGGCTTATAGATACAACACTTTAGATTCACCATAAGAACACTATCAAACCAAAAGAAACTTTTTGTTTTAATCAAAACCAAAAGAAACTTGGTAAATAATAATATAATTGTTATCAAATGGCAAACCACTTCTCAAACTGGTTTAATATCCTTGTCATTTTAGCTACCATTGCCGCGGGTAAGTGTCTGCAACATTTTTTATTCCTGTAAATATATAATGTTTTGTTTATGGTTTTTCCTATGTTACCTCTTTAGGGTAATTTAACCCTATCAAAGAAAAAATTATTTTTTTTAATCTTTATTATTACAAGGAGATACTATTTTCATCTCAAAGAACATTAAAATTCTTTAATTCATTCATTCAACATGTTATTTTCATCTTTTTCGTTCAAGAAACGAATCATAATTGTCATTGGGGGTAAATTATCATCTATTCATCATTGGGTAATGCAGGCTTTGTTGATAGGTCCTTACAATCATTTACTAGTTTTATCTCAAGAACATCAAATTTCTTCATCTCCTTCACTCAACATGTGATCTTCATCTTTTTTCCGTTATAAAATCGAATCATATTTGTCACCAGATTAAATTACCCTAATTTAAGCGTAGGCAACACTTTTGTTTATAGTCTCTTTAAATGTTTTTTGTTTTTAATTCTTGTAAATACAATTTTATTTTTTGTTTTGATTATTAGTTTATTTTTAGTCCTTGTAATTTGTAGAATATTTGATTTTAGTCAAAAAAGAATTAGTAAAATGAATATGATTGACTTCAATTTGTTTACGAACAAATTTTCTTGAGACTAAAATAAATCTTTATGGACCGAAAACAAAAAAAGCTATATTTATTTTAAAGAACGTCTAGTGGTAGCTCACTTACCTTCTATTTACGTGTAATTAATTCTTGATGTAATATATTTTTCAATGATAGTACACTTGTAATTTTTCTCTCACTCTAATATAGATGTGCATGTGATGACAGTGCAATTAACAGTAGAAGGAGGCCAATGCTCAGAGATAGTCAATAGATGTGATGGCATAAGGTGTGCAGATATTTGTAATGTCCTTCATGGTAAAAGTGGATTAGGTTCTTTTTGTGATGAGTTCAACGCATGCACTTGTTTATTCAATCAAGATCCTTCATCAAAAAAAGAGTGTATCATTGGTGCTGGAGCATGTGGTAAATGTGATTTAGCTTGTTGCAATGCAAGATGTGGTCACGAATTTAAAGGTGTTGGAGCTTGTGTTCCAAACTCTGGTACCGTTGATAGATGTGTTTGTGCCTATAAAAGCTAGAAATAAATACTACTTAGATTATTATAATGAAATAAACCTAGGAATGAAATAAACTTAATATTACACTTGAGGTGTTGGCTAAATTGTAAAAGTTTAGTCCTGTAACTTCAAATTCTTAAGTTGGTTGTAAAATAGTCAATGCTATAACTTTACTTAATAAAATTTTCCCTTCCCCACTTTATAAAAATATAATTTACTCTTTCTCTAATTTCAAATATTTGTCTTTTTTTATTTAATAATGTATTTGTGTTATTGATGTCACCTTTTTTATTTATTATTATCATCATCATCATCATGTTGTGCCCAATATGAACGTATAAAAATAATCTGAAGATGAACTTATATTAATTTTAATAAAAAATAAAATTTATAATTAATAAGAAATTGAGGAGGGGGGTGGTTGAGAGAGGGAGATAGCCACAATTCGGATTGGTGGCGGTCATTGTGTAGGATACGTGAAGGGGTTGGTTAGGGAGTTGGTAGGTGGTTTGATAGTAATATTCGGAGGGTAGTGGGAGATGGGATGGGTACTTATTTCTGGCATGATACTTGGGTTGGGGAAATTCCTTTGAAAAAAAATTTCCCCGCCTTTTTGATTTGTCTATAGACAAGGAGTGCTTGGTGGAGAAGATGTGGAGGGTTTTAGGGGCGGTTGAAGGGAGGGAAAGCTTGTGGCGTCATCGATTGTTTGCTTGGGAGGAGGAGAGTATAAGTGAGTGTAATGTGTTACTCCATAACTTTGTTTTACAGGAAAATGTAGAGGACAAGTGGACGTGGCAGTTAGATCCTATGCATGGATATTCGGTTCGGGGAGCTTATCGCTTCCTTACTACCGCGACAGATTTGGGGGATAGGCACCAGGTGGTCGACATTTGGCATCAGCAGATTCCTTCTAAGGTGTCGGTGTTTGTGTGGCGCCTTCTTCGCAATAGACTTCCAACTAAGGATAATTTGGTTCGGCGGAGGGTCATTTCTCATGAAGACGCGGCTTGTGTGCCTGGTTGTGGGAGTCAAGAGACAGCAAATCATTTATTTTTGGGATGTGACATCTTCGGATTACTTTGGTCTTAGGTTTAGCTTTAGCTGGGTATTTCTTCAGTCTCACAGGGTGACATTATTCAACATTTCACACAATTTATTAAAATGTCTGGCCTGCATAGATCAACACATTTGTTTTTCATAATTATTTGGTTTACCACGGTTTGGGTTCTTTGGAAGGAGAGAAATGATCGTGTGTTTAATAACACGGCTTCGACTCCTTTAATCCTCATCGAAAAGGTTAAACTGACATCTTTTTTATGGTTAAAATCCAAACTAACACGGCTTCGACTCCTTGAATCCTCATCGAAAAGGTTAAACTGACATCTTTTTTATGGTTAAAATCCAAACAGACAACTTTTATGTATAGCTATCATGATTGGTGGAAGAAACCGCTCTATTGTATGGACGTGCACCTGTAATTTTGGGCTCTTTGTATATTTCGACGGTGCTTTGGGATGGCTAGCACCGATTCCTTGTAAATACTCTTGAGTGGTTACCCTTTTTTGCACGCCTTGTACGGAGTTAACTGCAGTTGTTTTTATATACACCATTTTTGTTTGTTCAAAAAAAAATTGAGAACAAAAATAATAATTCTTTGTAAGTATATTTTTGACAGACAAATTGAAAGGATTCAATTCGAGTAAGGTTTTCAAAATTTTTTTTTATTAAAATTGCTAAATTGATCAAAAAATGTATTCAAAAACATCTCGATCAACACAACAGTCTGTCCCTTATCAGACCTTGAAGAACGACGACAACCTTAAGGATGACGACGACGGTAGGTTGGGAATCTGAGCCGATGCTTGACCGCCGGAGGAAAACGTTTAATCTGACACGTCTATAAACAACTGAAAACTGAAGAACGTCGTATGGATAGACCGCCACGGTACAAATCCAAGAGCCGACAACTCCCTACGAAAACAACATCAAGTATAACTACTCTTTCGAGCTCAACAATCTCAATTAAACACAGAGAGTGATTAGGATAATATGACATATTGTAGTGGGACTAGCGCGTGTCAGCAGAACAACCCATGAAACATATGTCGGATCCAGGAGTCTTAACCAAACAAAGAACCGATCCAGATCTCTAAAAAGAACCTAGATTTTGAACCACTTAAAGATTTGTCACCGATGAAGATCCTCTGTCGAACCGATCTGTGAACACGAGATCAAATTTCCAAACCATCGACACTGCCATGAAAAAACGGTGGTTGTTGAAAGCAGACGACCCAAACCACCAGCGCTTTGGAGGACGTCGGGAGACACCACGAACCAGAACAACCTCCTCCAAAACCATCAACGTTGAAATCTCCAAGAGATATGGGAGTGGGGTGGGGCGGAGGGAAACAACCGCTCATCACACCACCATCTTAATCAGCTACATCGGAGAAAAATGTTTGGAGATGAAGGGAAGCGGTGATTGATTGGTGTGGTGTGGCTAGGTTTGATGTGATGCGGCTAGGTCGAGAGTCATGTATTAATTTTTGATATAAACAAACAAAATGGTTATGTTGCTTTCATTTTTGAGACGATTAAAGATCCCACAAGTAAAAGAGGGTCTGCCATGGGATCAGGTTAATTTTTTTGAGTTCTACCGGGTTCATATTAGACAATTCCTATTATTATTATTCCCTCCGTCTCACTATAGTTGCCCCATTTGAGTTTTACACGGTTATTATGGTTTTTCTATCATGTGTGAATTTGTGCATGTTAAGAAGTTTAAAATAATAAATCTCTTGGATCTTGTACATTTTATATTAAGTATGTGACTTTTTAATAAATAATTGATGTTTTTCAATAAAAAAATTACTATTTTAGTTCATTTTTTTTTTATGTATCTTTTAGTCCCTCCGTCTCTAAATTATAGGCGTTTAAGGTTTGTGCATGATTATTAAGGAAATGATTAGTTGTGTTGATTTCAATGGTAAAATTAATTTTATTTACTAAAATACCCTTATTAATTGTAGTTAGTGGAGTAGTTAAGTTGAATGAAATTCAATAAATAAGGGTATAATAATATGAAAAAAAATGATGCATTGGTATTTTAAAGTGACAATTATTTTACGAAAAAGAAAAAATGTTAAAGAAATTATTATTGTGAGACGAAGAGAGTACGTAGTTTCTTTAACATGTTCAATATTGCACATGTTACATAAACCCAATTATTATTATTATGGTTGTTTTTATTATTCATTAAATCTGAACTCTATAATGTTTTTTTTCCGCAGTATGGGAATGGAGTAGAGATATGGTTGGACAATTTCTTTTTAAGAAAGAAAAATGAATATATATAGACACACACCAACCAAAAGTCTCTCCTCACTACAAAATGTGCACGAGAATAACTATGAGAGTCAAAAGAATGTTATAGAACTCGTAACTAAAAACACGAAAAACAATACAATAAAGGGTTCACCGACCAATAATAATTAATCTTAAAAATAAAGCCAGTTATTTTAACTTCATTCACCAAAATGTTAGTAACTTAACTCTATCAAACAACTTAGTCATGGTTTCTTCCTTTCACTGAAAAAGGCATGAATTTCACTCTGGCAAAATAACCCAAAAAACACATATTTAAGTCGGTTGAATTATGTCATGCCTTACCAGGTTATCCTTTGATGGAATTCGATTCCTAAAAATACACCAAGCAAACATAGAAATTTCCAAGGAAAATGTTTTATTCCAAATGATATCTTTATTGTCATTAACATGGTTATGCTATGTTGTCATCAATAACTGATAAACGCCTGTGACATTATAAGCTCTGTCAAGTGATAACTTCCATTTCCAATTATCTTACACATTGTCCTGCAATACAATGTTAGATAAAAGATCGCTGCAATCCCCCCACATACTCTCCCGCCAAGCAAATAACATCCTCCACGACTTCCAACCATCACCACCTATACTCCATCCAAACGCAAAAATTTCCACTACCGTAACATCTTTATTCTCTACTGAAATTATGGCAAGCAGTGGACATATGTCCTATAAGATGTGCGGGACACTAGGTTTTTCTTATGCGATGTCCTAGACACTTAGTTATGACAGTGTAACACAATAAACAATAATAAAGTAAAGTGCAGGGAAGGAAGAACACAAGATATTTGGTAACCCAGTTCGGTGCAACGTTACCTATGTCTGTAGGCATCCATGCCAAGAAAGGAAATTCACTATAATAGTTTTGGTTCGTAGTCTTATATGATCAAACCTTGATCAAAGCCTCGACACCTAAACACTACCCGTGCATTTCTATCTAAGACTCCACCTAGATTTGAGATCCTATCTCACTTTCTCTCAATCACACAACCCGTGATTTCAACAATGATTACAATCAAATAGGATAAACACTCCAATAAACAAAACCTACTCTTGCAAGATGCACTAAATTGGTTTACAAATAACAAAGTACAAATCAACTAAAACAGTCTAGCTCAATGCATCAAGGTGATACAAAGAGAGGCTAACAAATAAAAAGGACAGACACGAAACTCTAAATGACTCTTTTCTTAAATGACGGCTTCAATGGTCTTCATATAGTTTGTGTCTTCCTTTATATAGCCAGAGAATGCATGAGCTCGATCTTCAATCGGGCTAAACAATACAACTGATCCAATAGAATCTTCAACTACAATCATCTAGAAGCAAATATAATGTTTCCTAAAATGTTTAGGACATTAAAACCTAAAACACGACAATGCAAAACCGACATAAGCAGCTTCTAGAAACACAAGCCTCTTGGAGCACAAATTACGTGTCTAGAACATTTGGTCCAATATCTTGCTAGAACTTCTTGTTTTAACAAAATGCAGCCAGCACAATATAAAAACCCAAAATCCACTAAATCGAACACTCTCCTAACTCTAACACTCATGGCCCCTTCCTCAAACCATATATCATTACAAAAACGGGTATTCATTCATTCACCTTAAACAACTTATTGTCAAACCACCTACCTACCTCCAACCCTTCCAAATATCTCACCGCTAACAACTGATTCCACCAACCTGACCCTAGGCCAAAAATGCTGGCTAAGGCAGGTTGACAACATAACCAAAATTAAAGAATTTCAGATTTTTGGCCATTTCAAAACTACCCATACCTTTAGTTATTCCTTACATTTTCAAAATGACATTGTTATCAAGATTGAACAAGAACACATACATGCATTAGGGGGAAAACTAACATATATACAATTACTCTAATTAATCAATTACCTCACACAATAAGCCATTAATCTACCCCAAAGGTGGATTCTATCTAAAGGAACTCACCATGACTTAATTTGGATGCTTTAAAATAGCTTCTGCTACAACTTAAGCTTCTGCCTTAATCAAACTTAAGTGCTTATGACTTATCTGAAATAGCTTAAGTATAAACTTATTGCTTCTACTTCCAGCTTTTCATCCCACCGGCAACAACAACCACTTCTAATATCTTTTGAAACCCTTAGCTCCAATTCTTGCACTAAACCCTTGATTCTCGCCAAACATGTATCCCAAGCTCTAGCTCAACAACACTTAGGTCCCGTTTGGTTTGAGCTTATTTTGAGCTTATGAAAAATAGCTTATGTAAATAAATAAGCTTTTATTTTAATTTATAAACTCTCACTAACAAAAATTGTATCTTCATAAACGGGTTTTTCATAAACTACCTTAAAAACTTATAAATAGTACATAAAAACTTATTTATTTAAATAAGCTGTTTTGTATAAGCTCTAAAATAAGCTAATCCAAACGGGCCCTTAACCACTTAAGCAACAACTTATAGCTTCTGCAAATTTCGAATTCAACCCAAGCTCCAACCCATTTATCCAAACATGCATAATCAGTTCTAAAATCACTCATACAACAACTTAAGCTTATCATTCCTAATATAATCATCATAAAGCCATGCAAGAACAACTTAATCACTTATGGGGACCAAAGCTCAAACTCCTTGAACCCAAAGTTCAGTTCCTATGCTTCTCTTGATTGTTTTCTTCTAAACACCAACATAAACCATCTTCCAACACCAGAAATTCACATGTAAATACTAACTAAACTTGAACTTGCAAAACCCCAGGTGGTAGAAGTTTTGAGTGGCTCGGCCCAGGGAGACAATAGTTTTAATGAATTTTGTTGTTGGACGACTTAGAGAATGATTGGTTCGGGCCTCTTAAGTCCGTACAATTAGAGCCTATTAAAGATATTTTTATTTATTAAAAATATTATTTGACATATAATTAATTATTTTATATGGGTAAGATTAGGTTTCTATCAAAATATTTACACCAAGTGTTAATGGTTCCTGACTTATGTGTGTGTTTAATAAGAACCTCAAAAATGGTATAAAGTAAAGGTGAACCTTGACTATTTTTAGTAAAAAAATTATAATTTTTAAAGAGGTAAAAACTAAACTGATATTTTATTTAAATTTACTAAAAGTACATGTATGTGTGTGTATATACACACACATACATATATATATATTCTTTAAAAAAATATATGATATAATATAATTTTGTTTACAAAAGTCTTTTTTTAGTATAATATGTACATTGTATTTTTAAATAGATTTCCATACTTCTAGCTATCCTTTTATTATGAAATTAATTAAAGAAAACGTTTATACTATGCAAATCTTCATTAATATTTTTTTTAATTAATATACTATACCAAAAAAATAATATTAATGAAGATTTGCATAGTATAAACGTTTTCTTTAATAAAAAAAATATTAATGAAGATTTGCATAGTATAAACGTTTTCTTTAATTAATTTCATAATAAAAGGTTAATTGAATATTTAGAAGAAGGCATCGCGTAACAAAGGAACTGTAAACCCAAGAGCGCTTAGATGAGATGGAACGGGTCTCTTCTAGCTTAACCAAGGTCCTGTGTTCGAATCCAATCTTGGGCATGCAGCAGCGTTAAAACTCTTAGGGAGAGCTTGCCGCCCATTTGGTCTCACAATTCACGAGGGATTAGTCTCTGCAGTTGCGCGCAGAGGATACCTGGTTTACAACAAAAAAAAAAAAAGATTTGCATAATGAACAATTTTTTTTAATTGATTGCTTAATAAATGAATAACATTTTTTTTAAGAAATCAAAATAGAATATATTATACTAGCTGGCTATCCCCGGCACAAGGTGTGCCAAAGGATACATCAAATAATTACAGCAATGTTTTGACAGTAACACATGACAATAATAAAAGAGTAACATAATCTTAATAGATTTTTATTTTTGTGGTGGCCGAGGTTTGAACCCCGGACCTTGAATATATCATGCATTGTCTCTAACAACTGAGTTAAGCTCACGATGACATAATCTTAAAAGAATTGATCGCATAGCAAAGGATTTGTATAATGATTGATAGCAAAATTAAAGTGGAATTGTATAAAGATTGGTTTAAACATTGGTCAAATTTATTTGATGAACTCGGACATTTTTTTTATTTTTTTAACCCTCCTATTCTTAAAGGAAAAAAAAAATGTTAATATAGTTTGGTCAACAATAACTAAAGTTTGACAAAAATTGTTTCACCTAAGAATCAAACTCACTTATTGTTTCACCTAAGAATCAAACTCACTTTGTTCTGAATGATTTGCCATTAGTGGAGTTCATTAATCACTTGAACACAAATTATTTGGTTTTAGACTCACACATCTTAAACATGAAGAAATAGAGAATTCTTTTTTGAACTCAAGACTCCTGCATTTCAACGTCCATACAACTTCCAACATAGTTCGTAATTCGTATTTACTAGACTTTATTTGATAAAAAAAATATAGTTGAAACAATTTAAAACCTTAGCATCAAAAAAATAAATAAATTGAGCCTAGTCATATAACATTTACTTATTTTACTTTTGTCAAAAAAAAATTATTTATTTATTTTGTCAGCGAAATTAACTGTTTTCTTTAGTTGAACATTCTTCTGCTACAATTTTTTTGATGATAATATAATATTTTTTCAAATTTAAATATAAAAACACAAAATATAAATATATCAAAATACAATAGAAAAATTTGGATAGACCAACATGTAGTGTCCGTCTTTATTACTAAACTTTTATATTTTGTGTGTAATTATTAGTAAATTATTATTTATGCATAATGTACTAAATGTTGAGATTGTATGTCTCAAAATAAATTAATAAAATATATATTTTAAAAAATAAGTTACTTTTATAAATAAATTACTTTTTTAATTCATTGGAATGTGATTCGATGATATTGATTTTAAGGTAATTATTGGGGTGAAATAATAATTTGATTCCGTTACATGAATGTGGCATTTAATACTCTCTAAAAAAAACTGATTTGATGCGATTTTTTTATGAGATTTCATATGTATAGTCAACTATTTGTTTTTTTTTTCCCTTCTCCGAAGGGGTATTCCATAATATTAGTAAGAATTTGTTTTTTTTTACTAATAGTAGCAATGTGCCACATTAACGGTAATTAAGTAGGTTTGATTCTTCCCTAAAAAAAAAGTAGGTTTGATTATTTGACCGTTTAATATATGAATCATTTGTGGCATATTAATTCGGTTTTTTTTGTCAAACAAAATAATTTGGCATATAAATACACCATCACTGTGTCCTCAAAACACTACCAAGCCAATAGAAATTAACTTAGCAAAGAATTGTTTACTAATGGCAAACCACATCTCAAATTTCTTTTATTTCTTTGTCATCCTAGCCACCATTGCCACGGGTAACTATTAGTTTCTTCAACCTTTTTTATGTTAATTAATTTTTAAAGGATAAACGTCTAATTATTTTTCTCTCTAATTTATTTATGCATGGAATCATAGTGCAATATTCAAAGGTGGAAGCAGGCACATGCACAGATATATTCAATAGATGTGATGACATAGATTGCCCTTCACATTGTAAATCTGCTCATGGCACCCGTGGAGTAAGTTGGAAATGTGATCTCTTCAACCTATGCACTTGTACTTTCAATCAAGATCCTTCCTCAACAAATTTGTGTCGTATTGGGATGGGAACATGCTATCAAGGTGAATGTGATCAATCTTGTTGTAATGCAAAGTGTGCTGCCGCTTATAAAAATGGTTTTGGGACTTGTATTCCAAATCAGTTTACCAAGGATAGATGTGTTTGTTCCTATAGAAGCTAGAAATCGATTATTGTAATGATAACTATGAATGAAATAAATTTAGTTTTCCTATTTGAAACGTATTTGTGTCCATGATTGCCTTCACCATTTTTTTTACGAACCTTTTTAACATATTATTACTTCAATCAAACTGAACTCTAATGTATTTTTACGCCAATATTTGAAGAGCTAGCAATACTGCTTGGTACGAATAATTGATACGATGTATATGCATAAAATAGAGAAATTGAGTTTTGATTGGCCATACATAGGGTAGATATTATTTGAGATAATTACATTTTTTTTAAGACATAAAAATGGAATATATTAACAACGGCAATGAACCACCTAAATACAAGATGTACTAAAGTGCCACCCCAATAAACAGTCAGTCATACAATGAAAACAAAAGCATAAGTTAGTCGATACCCAAACATTTGAGATAATTACTTATTTGTCACATAGAATTGTTCTGTTTCTTGTGAATATCTCTAAAAACAATAATCATTTTCCATTTTCCCAAAAAAAATATAAATAAAATAATAAAAGTTGAAATAAAGAAAATATAAAGAAAAGACTTAAACAAAAACACATAAAAGTTGATATAATAATTAAACAAACGCACATGATTAAAAAGTAAAAAAAATAACACTTACGTTATCTGAATTATACCAAAGCGGCAATGCCACATGATTGACATAAGAGTGCAGCAGAGATATATTTTTCGATCCTCCAGGAAAAGGAGGCTCCAAAGGTAAAACTGTTGGGGCAGCCGCTGCAGCAATGTCATCATCGTCTGCTCTATGCTGCTGCTCTGGTATATGATCCTGATCCTGATAATTTAGGTACTCCACCTCGGATGGGTCAACAACCTGTGATGGGTCAACAACCTGTGACTCTTCAGGATGTGTAGCCTGAGAAGTCCCTGAACCATCCCCCTCCGACCTCTTCCCCTCTTCGGTATATGTGCGTTTCTTCTCTCCATCTCCTTTCGATAGCTTTGTGTCTGAGCACGCCTACCACCAATCATCTTAGATGGATCAATCGGGTCCTGCTCAGACATATCTACACAAACAATTAAAAATTTAACATCATTTCCATAACCTAATCAAACACTTTGTGTGCATCATTTCAATATAATCTAAACTAAACCTTCACATTTCAATATAATCATTCACATCTCAATATAACCTTCACATTATAACCTTCACATTTCAATATAAACATAAACATTCAATATAATCATTATAA
>Ga0315915_1003908_pt1 | contig 18896 bp, 8 predicted proteins | sample MpolbnodulesMG_FD_207738 | JGI IMG/M metagenome (GOLD analysis project Ga0315915, IMG submission 207738) | Medicago polymorpha root nodule microbial communities from Los Angeles, California, United States - branched nodules | ecosystem: Host-associated > Plants > Roots > Nodule | place: USA...
TAGACTTAGCCCTCCAACAAAGCCCTCCAAAAATCAACTCGCAGACACATCCTAAATGACTACATATATTATGTACTTCTTCATCGCAACCCCTACTCATGTCTTATTTCATCTATCCATCCAAGCCAACACAACTAACTCCCACTAAAAGTTGCCAACAGACACCTCATTTTGCAAGAATAGAGACCCATACCTCAGCTTCATCCTTGGTCATACCGTCTTTCCACGCTTGGTCAAAAAATCCATACAAGTAACTGGACCCAGATCCTATTAAAAAAAAAAAAACTCACATAAACCCTAGGTTTATAAAAGAAAGCAATGAATCCAAAGAATATAGTTAAAGGGTAAACAAAAATTAAAAAGAATAAGAAGTATAACAAAAGCAATTCATATAAAATTTGCATAGATCAATAATCTAGGCTAATTCCAATTTGACCACAAGACCAGCAAATTGACAAGCAAGTCATCAAAGCCTTAACAAATTCACATTCAACCTTCCCAATGAAAGAACCAACCATTATACAAGCCTCACAACAACTAAAAACATTTTCCTACAAAGTTGAGTCAGCTACATGGATAAATGGAAAAAGATGACCTTTCATGGAAATCTTTAGTTATAGAGAAAGCATATGGGCTACATGGATAAATGGAAAAAGATGACCTCATACTATACTCTCACGCTAGTCGTGATCCCCTTGTATTGTACTATCTTTATTTAACTGGTTAGATATAAACAATTCAAAGTTCTGAACTCCTTTCTAAAGCATTTAAAAAAACCTCTGTATGAACCAATCATATGCCTTTCCACGTCAATATAGCTATGTGTAAATATTTTTTACAACTCCTATACTCTAGCATCAAAACGGTACTGATGTTAGAAAATATTTATCAGGTTCTCATTGTAAGAATTCTAGTAACTTTAGACAATTTCCTTCTACTTTTCTTCTTTTCATCCATATTAGACCGAAAGAGAGAGCAGCCTATTAGCAATTGCTTGGATTTTATTTACTCTTCCATCTTTTGTTTCTACAAGTTTTTGAAATCTATAAACAATCTAGATCAACTTTAGCAAAAGGCTTTCCTAGAATTATTGATTCTTAGGAACAAAAAGAAAAGATCTACCAGATGTCAAATCTTGATATCAAGGCATAACCTTAGCAAGTGAAACAAGCAATGCATCTATAGATGAACATGAATACAGAAATCCTAATAGAGATTGTATTCATAAACATGTTTTTAACAGTCAAATACCTCCAATAGCAAAAGGTTGTTGTACAATTGTTCCACCTAGAGGAACTCCATAAATCTGACCACCTTCGTACTTGTCCCAACCACCAACAATTAACCCAGTTTGTAAGTTATTCTGCCAATGAGAATGGATTTACATCAGAGCCAAATACTTAAGTGGGCATACACATACATATAATAGTAAGTTGCAAAAGAAGTGATCAGGATCCATCAGGATGACATAATGTCACCTGCTAATCGTCAACTCAATTGCAATGACGACGGAAGAATGTTGCGCTAATACACATTAACTTGAAAAGGAAAATACATGATAAAGCAGTTTTGCTACTTCTATTAACATTGTCAATAGAGTAGACAGAGTAATTCTCTTGCAATCTGATGAAAAGTTTTATTTCAAGATTTTGAAGGAACGTAGCATAATCTAAACTAGTATCTACTATCTACCATTGCACCTAGCATTTCGGAATTTAGTGGAAACTCAATTATACCACTCTAATTGACAAGAAAAAGCCTGAAAGTCATACCTTGTTGTTATATGCGAGAAGCCGAACAAGGTTTGCAGCAACCTTGACTGTTGCAGGTTGTCCAAGCTGAATCCTGCATAAAATGAAAACTAATAGTTATGTGAACACCATCATCATAAATACATGAACAAAAAATCATAATCTAAATCATCATACTACAAAAGAAAATATTCTATTACAGTGTATACTCAATTGAATAAGCCACTTACGTGTGTTGATGGAGGAAGTAACGCACATAGTCAGAGACGACCTGAGAATCTGCAGCCTGCAAAAAGAAATAGTTTGATATCATCCACAAACAAAAATCTCATCTTTGTATCTGCCTTCATTGATACCTCGAAGCCCGTATAGATTAGTTTCTAATTTGCAGAAGTTTTTAATTAACTTAAGTTTATGGTTCTACATTTGTGAAAAAAGTCGTATAGGTATTTATTTTTGCCCAAGTTAAATGGGAGGGTTTTAGAAAAATTTAAATGCAAAAAATTGATTAAACTCATCAAACTCATCCGAGAATAATGTTATTGGTTTGCATCTAAAACAAAATCTTGAAAAAGATTCCAGGTATATAAACTGTAGCTATCAAGGCTAGATCAACCAAAAAATGCATTACAAATTCGCGATAAAAAAACAACAAAAGATCAAATCTCAACCATTTTTCAGTTAACTACCACCACCTTTAGAAACAACAATTACAAACCCTAAAAAAAGCTAAGCCCTAATTAGAGATAGAGAAAGAAAAATACCGATCCAGAGCGACAGACGTAGACATTATCTGTGAGCTGTGTGATTTTGTCAGATGCACGATTGGCGACGTATACACCTGAAAGTGAGAGAGATCGAATCGAAAATTCTAAAAAGGGAAAGGTAGATTGATTTTGATTAGGGTTTGTGAAAAAAGTTAATTACCAGTGCTTGTTCGAGAGTCGGCACCAAGAACAACGCCGCCGTTGTAGGTAACGCCGATGATGGTGGTTCCCATGGAATGGGGAGCATTGAAATCGACCTTGTCCATGTTTCTGGTAAATTGATTCAGAGAGCGAAAGAGAAGAAGAAAAGAGGCTGGTTAAACTGAATCGAATTGAGGGTGTAGAAATTAAGGGGTACTTGGCTTATTTCATTATTTATTTATGTATGTATGGCTTTTTCCCGAAGAAATTAATAAAAATTGACTATTTTTCTTAAAAGAAAAAAAAAGTTAAAAACTTATTGGGCAAGCAATCTATCTATAAAAAAAAAAAACCTTTTTGTGCAGATATAATTTTTTCTTCTGAAAATAAATAAATGATATTCATTCAAATTGATAGAGTACATCGATACAATACAAATTCGCTAAAAATAAAAATGATAAATCTGCAAATAAACTCACAACATTCATGTTATTAACATAAGACAACAAAGTAGAACAACACAAATAATGATTCAGTGTTAATAATGATCGAGTCACATATGAAGAAGTTGTTAAACAAGAAGAGTAGAGAAGAGCAATGGATCAGCAAATTGAGTCTATTGAGAAGAACAATACATGAGAAACTCACGAGTTTACCTTTATGAGCTAAGAAAATAGGTGTCAAATGGATCTAAAAAACTAAGCTGAATGAAAAAGGGAAAGTAAAAAAGTATAAGGCAAGGCTTGTAGCTAAAGGCCACTCTCAGCAATTTGGAATAGACTACAATAAAATCTTTGCACCAATTGCAAGATGGGACACATCAAGAACCATTTTATTTTTGGTTGCATGTAAGAGTTGGAATGTATATTAGTTAGATGTGAAGAGTGCTTTTCTGCATGGAGAGTTACCAGAGGATGTGTATATAGAGCAGCCTGCAATACTGTTGGTGGTGAACTTAGACAAAATTTCTCTAGAATACTCTGTCTAAGTTTGGAGTGGAAGAATGCAACCTGGTGTGCAATCTCATTGTGCCTGACAACAAGCTCACAAAGGATGATGGTGGAAAAAGTGTTGATGCAACAAATTTAAAGCAAATGATAGAATGTTTGATGTACCTTCTAGCTACAAGACCTGACTTAGCATGCTCAATGTGTTTCATAGCTAGATACATGGAAAGGCTTGCTGAGATGCATTGAGCTTCAACAAAGCGCATTCTTAGGTATCTTAAAGGTGCAATAAATGTTGGAGTATTTTATGAGAAAGGGAAATTGAACTGAGATCTGAAGGGATCGTCTAATTCAAACTACGTAGGAGATTCGGATGACAGAAAAAGTACCTCAGGAAAATTGTCCTTGTCGTCTAAAACACAACCTATTGTAACTCTCAGCCACTGAAGTTGAGTTTATGGCAGCTTCCTCTTGTGTTTATCAAGCTATATGGTTGATAAATATCTACCAACATCTTGGTCAGACACAGAATAACTGTACTAAGATCTATTGCGGTAATAAATCATCTATTAAGTTTTCCAAGAATCCAATTATGCATGAAAGATGCAAACATATAGATGTCAAATATCACTTCTTGAGAGACTTTATAAAGGATGGAATAGTTGAGTTGGTGCATTGCAACAGTGAGAGCCAAATAGAATACATATTCACTAAACCTCTAAAGTTGGAAAGCTTCTGCAGATTGAGAGCAAAACTTGAAGTTTGTGGATTTGATAAGTTGGATTGTTAATTGTTTTAGTGTAATTGTGGGTTTAGACTTGTTTGTTTATGTTAAGATCCTTTAATCTGAAGCTTTTGAGGAGGTTTAGATTAGGGGAGTGTTTGTAATTAGTTAAATAAGGTGTTACTTGTAACATAAGTTTGTAAGTTAACTCTGTATAAAGCCAAGTACTTTGTGATATAATGCAATGAAACATTTACCAACTTAACACGAGGTGCATAAAGAATTACATGAGTGTTCCATGAAAAAAAATACTGAAAATCTATATGTGCCACATCATTTTTATAATATATATGTCTATGATTATTCATTTGTATGTTTGAAATGAACTTACATTAGAAAGAGGGTGACAATTTGGATTCCTTTGACAATCATTAATTTTCCAAGATCATTAACCATCCAATGTGCCGCCTCCACGAACAGTTAATTTGTTAACATATCTAAAATTTATTCTGTTATTAGTTGCAAATGAATCTGGATTACTAAGAGCCTTCAATAGTCCTTCAATTCTAAAATTCATCCAAGCCTTACATGGACCACTGAAGCTAACATCCTTAAGCATATATGTCCCTCTTGGAATTAAAAGAGTTGCATTTCCTTTCCATTTGCATGCATCTAGGGTGGGAATAGGCCGGACCGAGTCGGGTTTTGCTTAAATAGGTCGTGTCTAGTTGAAAAAAAACTAAAGCCTAAGTCCGACCCATTAGCTTATTAAAGGCTTTATTTTAAGTTTGACCTTACCTATTAGCCGGTCTAAAAGTCTATTTGTACTAACAATTTTAAATATAACATTTTACCTATTTATAAAAAAGTGTAATCGTGGGTATAGACTTGTTTGTTTATGTCAAGGTCCTTTAATCTGAAGCTTTTGAGGAGGTTTAGATTAGGGGAGTGTTTGTAATTAGTTAAATAAGGTGTTGCCTGTAACATAAGTTTGTAAGTTGGCTCTATATAAAGCCAAGTACTCTGTGATATAATGCAATGAGACATTTACCAACTTAACACGAGGTGCATAAAGATTTACATGAGTGTTCCATGAAAAAAAATACTGAAAATCTATATGTGCCACATCATTTTTATAGTATGTATGTCTGTGATTATTCATTTGTATGTTTGAAATGAACTTACATTAGGAAGAGGGTGACAATTTGGATTCCTTTGACAATCATTAATTTTTCAAGATCATTAACCATCCAATGTGCCACCTGCACCAACAGTTAATTTGTTAACATATCTAAAATTTATCCAATTATTAACTGCAAATGAACCTGGATTGCTAAGAGCCTTCAATAGTCCTTCAATTCTAAAATTCATCCAAGCATTACATGGACCACTGAAGCTAACATCCTTAAGCATATATGTCCTTCTTGGAATTAAAAGAGTTGTTTTTCCTTTCCATTTGCATGCATCTAGGGTGGGAATAGGCCGGACCGAGTCAGGTTTTACTTAAATAGATCGTGTTTAGTTGAAAAAAACTAAAGCCTAAGCCCGACCTATTAGCCGGTCTAAAAGCCTATTTGTACTAACAATTTTAAATATAACATTTACCTATTTATAAAAAAGTTAATAAACAAAATTTTGTAAAGCATGTACATCCATCCCTCCCCTTTATTAGTGTGCGCGCGCACGCGCTCACACACACACGTATAGTCAGATCAATCCAAAGGCTTAAAACTATCACCAAATACTCTCTATCACCTAATTAAAAAACATATCTATCATCATTAACTTATAATCAAACATTCCATTTTTATTTCCCCAAATTTATTTATTCCTCTTTTTTATTTCCCCAAATTTATAAATTTTCCCAGATTTCTATAATCATACTCAAACTTCTTTTCAAAACTTTTTTATAAAATGAATGTTAACTCATATGCCTATGGTTGTTTGAGTCATCATTACCATCAATGATATTTCTTTGTCTTTATCTCATATACTCATATTTTTTAATAATTAACTAAATTGTATTACAAAAAAAAGCTCGACTAATGATTCTTCAATTGTTCATGCTAATTAGATTATTTTGTCACTCATAGGTCTAATTTTTTTTAGAGGACTCATCGACAGGGCCGTCTTAAAGATTTCGATGGCCCCGTTTTAGTTTTAAAAATTGGGCCCTGAAAAAAGTCTCAACGAGAAAAAATTATGTAAGTTACATCTAAAATTTGTAAAAAAAAATGTCAATGGACTGTTATAAGCTTTCTTTTGATACTAAAAATGCAAGTTTTTTTTTTAAATTAAGATCATGGGCAAAAAAGGTAAGGCAATGTAATTGATTAACATAATAATTATTAAAAAAGTGAGCTTTTGAGAGTGTCGAACACAGACCTTGCAACAAAATGCAGCAAGCTTACCACCAGACCAGTGGGCCACAAATGGTCATCTAATGACTCTTTAATATATAACCTATATTGTTTTGATTTATATTATAAAAAAAATTATGGGCCCCAAAAAATTTGAGGCCCGGTGGCCTAGCCCAGCCTCGACGGGCTATGGGCCGGCCCACGTGTCTCATGTTTAACTGAATTAAGATTTATCATGATTTTATAAAAATTATAAAGTTTGAGTTTGTGCTTATGGCCAAAAGAAAAAAATTAGGGGAAAATAAAAAGGGTTTGAATCTACCAAAAACAAGAATGAATTGTTTGATTATGAATTAACGACTATTGACCCATGCGACGCACGAGTCTTGTAGATTATAATAGAGACCAATGAATAATCTTTAACCGTGAGATTATGGGTCGATCAATAAACGCAAATTTCAACATTGTTGGATTACATAGATCCTTCCTTTCTGGGTTGAGGAAAACATCAAACAATGGCAGCTATGTCTCAAATGGATGTTCATGCTTCAATACTTTCTTCTTGTTTAATGAATGACCAAGAGATGAATTTAAAAAATTCACTTGTTTTCATGTTTAACATAAAATAAATGATGAATGAAAAAAAAAAGTGAAAAAGTTTAACGTAAGATAAATCTGGAAGCATTTCGTACCAAAAAAATAATAATCTAAAAGCATTACTAAAAAAAATGGTGAATGAAAAAAGTACAGTGGATATAGAAGAATAAAAAAAATCACTTGTTTTATTCATAATTATTTATTTATATTTTTTATTAATTTAAATTAAGTGAAATGAGTATATAATTAATGGACAATGAAAACAACACCGTTTTGAAGATTAATCTGCAACTTTATTATGAATGAATAAAGCCACGATTTAATGGAAAATAAAAGCTATCATTTGTATCTAAGTTTAATATTTTGAGATGAAAGAATAATGAAGAAGACAAGATGCAAATATAGGGATGAAAGAGGGAGTCAATGCAATGAGAGAGAAAGAATTGATGAGTTTTATTTTGTGTGAATGGACCATAATAAGATATGATGGGAGTTACAATCTAATGGTAAAAAATATTGGTCCAAGTTGGATCTAAACATGCACTGGTCCATGGTCCAAACTAAAGGGACCCTCCCAAGAATACTTAAGCTCGTCCACTCATCTAACTTCTAAGCTTGAGTAGGCCAACAATAACTTCAATTTCTTCACTCTATTATCACTCTATGTTGGTAAAGCATCGAATCAAACAAGTTTCATTCTTGAAATAATATTAATTTCTAACGGGTTTAATTTTTACCTAGATTAATTTTTAAACTCGAATAAACAGTCAATTTAATTCATAAACTATCACTATCTCACCAATTTGATTCCTAAATTTTAAAAATCAACTAAACGTCCCTAAACTATGAGAAATACATCAATATAGTCTCCCAGTTGATTGATCTATGAACCATATGGATGGACGAGTAAAGTTTAGGAATCATATTGATTTATTTCTCTTAGTTGAGTTTAATAGTGCGTGGATCAAATTGATGGTAGAGTGATAGTTTAGGGACTAAATTGACCGTTTATTTGAGTTTAATTTTTACCTGGATTTTTGACTTTGTTGCAATGTAGTACTGGGGTTTGATTCTTTTTGCCCCCGTTTTTGCATACAATTTTAATCTATTGAATATTTTTTTTATGTTTTTCACTAATTATTTAATTTTAAATCGAATAAACCTAATAGATATAATAAATAAAAAATGTGAGTCAACATGCCACGTAGACGCCATATCAATTAAAATATTCGTATGACGTGCTCTGTCACGAACCATTTGACATCATGGGCCAATCCTACTAACAATTATTTTTATAGGAACTAGGGAGTCTGTAGGCATCAACGGGGTCGTACGGATATGGTGGCGATGCACCCTTCCGGCAACTTCTTAAACTCTTGCGTTCTTTATTTGTTGTTGGTAGATTCCATTAGTTTAGTTAGAGGAATGAACGAAAGGGTTTTAGTCAGCAACGAGGAGTGTGCATAGGGTTTGATGGAATTGAGTGGATTTTATTTTCACAAACAAATAAATAGACTTGCCGCACAAGTTTTCCTTTTACTTTCCGAAAGTTATATAATGTTATTGTCATATAATTGGGTCACTTTGCCAACAATTGATAAATATATAAGTGGTAAAAGATTTGAACTACGATTATTGTGTATGGAAAAAATTCATTTGAGAGAAAAGAATGCATTGTGTCCAACGGATTTCTAATGAAAATAAGTCACATGGTTTTCACTTCATACCTATAATATGGTAAAAAAAAATGGATGAAGAGAGATGTCAAAAGATTTATTTTTTCTGCTCACATGGTCTTACATATAAGCAAAAGTTTATCAATGAAAATTGATCTACTTTTGAAAAATTACATCAACTTTTTTGTTCAAATTTTGTTTATATTTGAAACCGGTCTATAATCTCATGTTAAACAATAAGATTCCATTTTTAATATCGGCAAACCAACAACATCAAAAAGTGATAGAAGTTTTGTAAAAAAAAAAAAAAAACTGTTAACTGGTAGCCAATAGCCACTTTGTAAAAGTAGTTGGTCTAAGAACGCAGATAAGATAATGATTACTGCTCTTCTCCCAACACGTTTTGCTTGCACCCAACAGAAATACCGAAAATACTTCTGTGTGAGTTAACTCACGCACCTTATATTCTTACGTGACTTAAGTCACATTGCAAAAATCACATTGAATCCCAATGTGAGTTAACTCACGTTGCAAAAATCACATTGAATCCCAATGTGAATTAACTCACGTTGGTATAATTTGTGACAAAGATGCAAACATGAGAATAGAGTTTGAGCCTCCTTCATTCCATTTCTGAAAACATCTACTCCCTCCGTCCTAAATTGTATGACGTTTTGGGCATTTTACATGTATCCGTCCTAAATTGTATGACGTTTTGGGCATTTTACACGTATTAAGAAATATAATTAATATTGTGTGGAAAAGAGATATTATGAGTTGTTTTACAAAAATGTCCTCAATAAATGATATGAGAAAGATAAAAGAAAGAATTGGAAGAAGAGAAAGTAATAAATAGTTAAGGGTATAATAGGAAAAGTAACATTAATGTTTGATTGGTATTGTAAAATGACATATAATGTTGGACAATTTTTTTCTAAAACGACATACAATTTGGGACGGACGGAGTATATAATAGAAACGATGTGGTGATTTTGATGGTTAAAGTAGAACGGTTATGATCTTGATGGTTGTGTTTAATTTAACTATTTTAGTACGAGTTGTGTTTTGCATGAATTTGTTATATAAAGTTTAATTTTCTATTGTGTGTTCTGGTTTTGTTTGTACCAATGATGTTTTTTAACAATCCAACTTGTCTGAGGTTGTAGTTAACCCAAGATCCTGTTTGCAGGGTGAACCTACTTGGTGTTGCTACATTTCCAATGACATAAAAGAGATTAAATTGAGGTTCATTTGTCTTGTCGTTTATTACCTTTGAATTAAGCATATTTGTATATAATTATATGGTTTTAATATAGTTTTATTGAGTTTTAACTATACTCTTTATCATTATGAATTGGTTTAGAGTCCGAATAAACTCTTAGATTTAAAGTGTTGTCTATCAGTTTCATCTCTTTTTTTGACAAATCAGTTTCATCTTTTGACAACCACGAGAATGGAGTTAAATTATGTCTGGTGATTATGTTTGAATAAACAGACAATTACCCCATGAAATTGTAAGTTTCGTCAATTACCCCCCTTAATTAACAAAACTTCAATTACCTCCCTGAAATTGCACAATGTTAATCAATTTAACCCCTCCGTCAAATTTTTCCGTTAGTCAACACGATGTTTTGCAAATACCCCCTGAAGTTTTGCACTTATGTGCAAAATGCCCCTTGAACTTGAAAATTTATATATATTTTTTCTTAATTGGATGAAGGAGCATGATTCCCAAAGCCTTGGTAAGCTCCTGCTGCCAGCTTGTTATTTGTAAATGATGAAACACATTGCACATACAGTTAGAGAATGGGGGGATAAATCCCAAGCAGCTAGCTGAGATCATAGTAATGAAGAAATGGGGTCTGTATGTGAGCGTTAATGTTACTATGATCTCAGCTGCAATTTATTTTTATATCACCTATTGGAGTACCTTTTTGCTTTATGATCTGTCTAACAGTAGTGTGCAGTTTGTCTTGGTTGAAAATGCAAGCCACAACATGATTTAAGCTTCAACCAGTGGCTTTTGCATGAAAGAAAACAGGAATTCAATATGATTTTTTCATGACTTAAGTTGCGCAGATTTTAATACTTAAATTAATTAACGCATGAGTATTTTCGGTATTTCAGTTGGGCGTGAGCAAAATGTGTTGGGAGAAGAGCAAAACTCTAAGATAATATAGATAACTTTTAGTTTTGTTTTAAAGGAAGGTAACGAATAGCTAAACATCACTATAAACAGAGGATTTGTTCAGATATTAAGACTCCGTTCATCAACTAATTGAGCAAATTACATTTTTGTTTAGGCTTCATTTAGTACAGTTATCCCTTCCTGAATTCTCTTTCTCAGCAATGTAGCATACCAGCATAGAAGCAATTTTTTAAAGTTCAATTCACCAAATAGACAAGATAGTTGCTCAACAGAATTCATTTTAGCTTATACAAGATTGTCATTGACTACATAGAAATTATCCGTTTTAATTAGTATTGTAGATGTAAAATTAACGCTCACATTCCAATTCAGAACATTGAGTCTCAACATAATCTAAGCAGCATCTCAATGGAATGGGTGAAAATTCATTTCCCTTATACAAGATTGCCATTGTCTGAATAGAAATTATCCTTTTTAATTAGCACCGTAGATGTAACATTAACGCTCACATTCCAATTCAGAACATTGAGTCTCAACATAATCTAAGCAGCATCTCAATGGAATGGGTGAAAATTCATTTCCCTAATACAAGATTGCCATTGTCTAAATAGAAATTATCCTTTTTAATTAGTACTGTAGATGTAACATTAACGCTCACATTCCAATTCAGAATTGTCTCAACATAACCTAAGCAGTATCTCAATGGAAGGGGTGAAAGAGCAGCAAAAACTAGCAAAAGTAGACAACTATGATATTATTTAAAAAATTGATTGATGGTTAGCAGGGTCCACAGTAAATCAGTTTAGATGAAGAACTCAGATCAATTTTTAGTAATCTCCAGATCCTTAACTATCCAAAGCAATAGGTTCTGGCAGTGGGTGCAACTGAAGGGTTGGAATGGGTACATGCGGCTGATGTGGAAGTTGCGTCGGTCCAACCAATTTTTTCTCGTTCAGCACTACATTCACCACTCCAAGGGCTTTCCGCACTTCATTAGCAAGTTCAATCACCAAGTCGTCCTCATGACCTGTGCAAGCAAGAGTTCTCAACTTATCATCTCATAAAATTGAAGTGCATACTAACAAGAAGGCACTTGCAAATTTTAAATGTGATCATGTACGAGCTATCATGAATGTACATACCAAGATTATGCATAGCCTTTTCAAGAAGAAAAAGATAGTCCCTGTTATTACCGCATGGGCCATTAGCAGTTGCTATTTGCCTGAATGAATAAGCACAGTAAGTGGAATACAAGGTTGGGCCAAAATTTTGACATAAAAAAGGGGGGAAGGTAGTGTACAATAATGTAATATACCTAGCCATATCCTCCAGTGGAGCAGGTCCCAGATAGTATTTGTTGTTTTCTTTGTCTGGCGTAGACGTGAAACTGTACACATACATAAATGAGTGCTATCAGCAAACTTCTCCTATTAGGTATGAACATATCATTCATGAAATGTTGAAAATAAGCTAAAGAAAATCAAATACATTGTCTAATAACTTACACAATAACTCCGGTAAGAGCGGGATGCAATGAATCTCCTTCCTGAAGAAAAGATAAGAAATTACAAGTCAGAAACATCAATTACTCCAATAAAGACAAAACTAGCCATCACTAGACATAAGGAGAAAAAAAAAATAATGGTTGCCCATAACTAACCTTGTAGAAGTTTACAAGAGTCTTTTGATCATACTCACATTCTCGCCGCTCCAAATACTACACGAACAAATGATAAAAATATTGAAGCCAGAAATCACATAAATAATCTAAGCAGGCTTAGAAAGTATTGGGTAAATCAAAAAGCTTATGGCCATACTTAGGGCCTGTTGGGATTGGTTTTTTTTTTTTTTTGAGTTGATGCAAATAAATCAGCTTTTATGTATTCTTCATGAGCTTGTCAAGGTAGCTTATGAAAATACAATTTTAGTCGGTGACAACTTATGAATTGCATAAGCTATTTTTTCAAAAGCTAAAATCACAAATGGAATGTCATAACCTAGAATCCAATTACTTAGAAACTCATAAATGGAATCGTATAAGGAAAAAAATAATTTTACCTGCATAGCCAGTTTTTCCTTTTCAGGGCCTCCTCGAACGCAATAAGCAACTCCCCACTGGAAAAAGAAAATCATAAAAATTATAGTAAGAGGTAAGAAATCAAATATAAAAATAATCACTTTAAGAAAAGATAAAGCACCATAGAAATAGAATATGAACTTACGCAAATTTCCCCTTCTTTCTCCTCCAAAGTGCAAGTTCTTGCAGGGTTTTCAGGTGTTCCTCTGTGATCAATACATGCTAAAATAACAAAACATCGATACAGCGTGTCTAAGCAAAGTGAGCGCAACAATGGAAATCAAAACTCGTATCAAGATGTGAAGCAATGAATTTACCTAAATCAAAGACGCGTCTGTAGCCCTTAATGAACCCAAGCATTTTTTCGTCATAATCAAAACCTGGGTTCCATACCAGTGAACCATAGCCAAAAACCCAGAAAACCATGGCTGCAAGATTTCTGAAGAAATAAAAAACGAAGATCTATATCAGTTAATTTCCATAAATTGAGATTATAAAAATGAAGATAGGGAGAAAAAAGAAGAAGGGATTGTTACATTTGTGGATCTGAAGAGTTATTTCCCGAGAAAAAAGAGAAAGAGAGGAATGCCGAAACAGTTAGGGTTTAGCAATGAAATTAGGGTTGCAGAAATTCCCCTCTTTTTTTGTTTTCTATTTCCCTCGGGTAAGGCGTGGGGTATTCCGGTTGAGAAAAGGTTGGTATTTATGGGATGATAAAGTAAGCTAAGCGAATTTAACGGCCACCAACTTGTCTGTGTCACGTGCTTCCCCTCATGTGCTGTCTTGTCTCTTTGAGGTTGGTAAAGTCATTTTAATTTAATTACATGTAAGACTTTTTGGCTAAAATTACGCGAATTAAGAAAGTGAGTATTTGTATTAAAGTTGTTTGTAATCACTATTGTTTTTACAATTTTATTCTTAAGAGAGAGTTGGTTTATGTTTTTCATATGTTATTTATTGTTAATTGAAGAAAAAGATGTATAATAAATAGGGGCGTATATGTAAAGAAATAATTAATGTAGTTGGAAATAGCAAAATAGTCTTACAAAAAAAGACAAAGAAATGTCTTATAATCAGAGACGGATGTAGTATTACTAACTGCCAACCCATATTTTTTTTTTAATATTCTTCACAACTTATCCATTTTTATTTAAAATTAAAAGTGATATTATGTTTTTTTTTTCTTTTAACGAGAGATTTGATGAATCTCTGTGATTGTAAGGGTTGGATGAATCTTTCCTGAAAATTGTTTGAGATTAGTATAAAACATTGGCAATAAATTGGGTTCCGTTTTGGGAGAATAAAACTGAAAATTACGGTTGGTTATTTGCAGAGATACATTGAACCTGGACGATAATTGAGTGAGACACTTGTGCCAGTTGTTGCCTATACTCAAGCGTGTGATTGAAGGTAAAAACAGCATAAAATGGAAATAGAATCAAAGAATTGAGTTCAATGAACCTGGACACACCATAGGGTGTTATAGTGCAAGCGAATTTAATGGTTCGCTTGTTACGGGTTTGTTAGTTGGATTTTGATGGAATTAGGGACCAGTAGTCCACCTTTGCCATACCCAAAATCTCCAGCACTTTTGGAATTTTCAAAATTCAAAGTTGAAACGATCCTTCGTGTTGAATTCAACTCAATTGACATTAATTTAAAATTAAAAAAATGGCATGCATGTTTTGAAAATTCCCTTCAAATTAGGCCGAATTTAGGTACTAAACCATCATTCTCTCAACAATTTAATTTTTGAACTATTAATTAACTAACAAAACTCTAAACTACGAAAAATAAATCAATTAAGTCCCTAATTTATTATGAAAAAACAACAAATTTATCAACATAATGACTAAGTGTGTGTTTGTTACAGCGGTGATGAGAATTGATTTTGATAGAATTGAGTTTGAGAGAATTGATTTTGATTAAAAGTGAGTTTGATATGAATTGATTTGTGTTTGGATATACTCACTTAAAAGTGATTCTTGCGAGTTGATGTTGTTTGGATGGTTTGAATCAAAATTGATTTTGAATGTGTAATGACCAAATTATCCTTTCAATTGTATATAAAATTAAATATCTCATCCTCATTTTAGATAATTATTTCAACCTATCTAAAATCATAAATGAATATTTATTGGTTCACAAAATCATTTTAAAATAATATTAATGTATGAGTTTTTTAATACTTTTTTATCAATTGAGTTATTTTTAATATAATAGAAGATTTTTCAATGGGTGTAAAAAATTCAAAATCAAACGATTATATTATCCACCGTAAAAGAAAACATCCATTATACCAATCTACAATATAATGGAAGCACAATATGCGCTAAACAAATTTTTCAATTGTACCCTATCAAAAATTAGAGAGTAACATATTTCGGGGAATAATATAAGGAGGTCATGAGGGCAGTTGTGGTAAATAGATAAAAGTTATATTTGTGTCAGGGCTATACAAAGTAGAATCGATTACAATTGTCGCAAAAGCTCCAAATTTGAGCTTCACCTAGAATCACTTTTAAATGGCAGAATTGCTTTTAGAAATGGCAACCAAACATAATGCAAAATGCTAGAATCAAGGTGAAGGCTTGCAAACGTGAGTCTATGGGTTCAAAACGCAATACCAAACAGGTACTAAATAGTTGCATGAGAGAACAACTTGATTCAAATAGTTTGTGGATTAAATTTGAGAGAGAATAACACATTAAGGATCAAATTGATTGTTCATTCATAAATATAAATAAAAACAATCTCTACAAACAAAATGTATTGTTTCATATAAATAAGAATAAACTCTACAAACAAAATGTATTCTTTCCTAAAAAAAACAAAATGTATTGCATCATTCACGCGCAACTGTATAAACTAATCGAGGTGCAAGTGTATAAACTAATTGAGATAATTAAAGTGAGACCTCTCTAATATATGTGTATCGATTTTCTGTCGTATTTAACTGTGTGTAAATATGCTAAAATTTATTGTCTAAAATTTGTTTTAACTTAATTTTCAGATTTCAATTTTATAGATTACTCCCTCCGGTCTCAAATATATATAAGAAAATATTCCTTTTTTATGTTCATTGAGTAGTTAATGTATCTGATCTACATTGTAAATACATTAATTATTCAATGAACCTAAAAGAAATTTTTTTTCTTATATTTAAGACTGGATGAAGTATATGTTATTCATTTATTTTTTAATTTCAATTTAAAAAATCAAGATGTATGATTTTAAATCACCGGCACTACTCCTAGCCATGATGTATGTTTTTCAATCACCGGCACTACACCTAGCCAAATATCAATTTCCAACTGGTAAAATATATATTGCATAAAAAAAAACTCAGAAAATACACGTTCCTTTAGTCAAGAGACTTAAGTTTTGCACATCATCAAGAGTTTTTTTTTTACTAACACATTTGAAAGAGTTTTAAAGTTGATTATAGGGTGGGGTTTTAGTATGGGAATGGGTAGTTTTTTCCCATTATGGGAAAGTTTCACTTTTAGCCATTGATATAATAGTTTTTTATTTGGATGGCCAAGATTGATTACCTGGTAATTGTTAATACTTTTTTATGGTTATTGTGTAACAAAAAAGTTGACCCCATCAAATGATTAAAATATCAATTTTGCATTTGTTTGATTTATTGATTTTTTTGTAATAAGACGTGGACCCAACCTCATTCTTTCTCCTCTCCCTCTGAACCTACCTCTGAGAGTCACAATGTTGTTGTTCTTCACTTACCATCTCATACTCCCCTGAGCTTTTAAAAACTCAAACTCAAACTCAGAATTTTTTTATTCCGACCCTGTATGCCAAAAAAATTTCAAATCTGACCCCCTATCAGATTTATTTTCCAAAATGACCCACTTTCTGTTTTTGCTCACTTTTTTTTGTCGTTTTCCTCATTCCCGCCATTTGAAACGGCGGGAATGAGCCCCCTCTCTGACACATGTCTGCGCGTGACAGGTTCTGCATGTTTGACTTTCTTTTTTTTTAAATTTTTTTTCATTTCCGCCGTTTGAAATGGCGGGATTGGATATTTGATTTTTTCTTCGTTTTTTGTTGTTTTTGGGCGACATATGTATATTAAAAACATAAATAATAATAAATAAAAACATATTAATGATAATGATGATAAATATTAATTTATGCATTTAAAAACACCAATTATTTTATTCATAAGAAATAAAAACAAAAACTACTTTCTCCACGACATCCATTTCCGCCAATGTAGGATGGAGGAGACCTTAAGGATGTAGTAAATAATATGGGTAAAAATATTATCTTATGACATTGTTAAGTCCAACACCCATCATGTCAAACAATTTGACCGAGAAAGGTATACCTTCTCAGTTCGTGAGACCATTAGCTACAGGGAGGGAAGGCCAATGGAAACTTTCAAGGTGGACCTACAAGCGGGGTGGTGTGATTGTGCGAAATATCAAGCTTTTTTTTTTGAAGAAGCTAAATTAGCCCACCTAAATGGCAACGGAGAGAATCGAACCTGAGACCTCGAGGAGGAGCACACTCCCAGATCCCAAGCCAATACCACTAGGCCAACCTAAGTGGGCGAAATATCAAGCTTACATTTGCCTTGTTCCCATGTCATAGCGGCGTGTTCTTCATTTCACCATGACTACACAACCCTTATTCCAGTTGTGTTCAAAAACGAGAGTGTTTACTCCATCTACAACACAACATTCAAAGTAGTCCACGACAAGAGTTATTGGCCCCCATACGACGGTCTCATGCTTTGCCATAACCCAAACATGCGAAGACTAAAGAAAGGTCGACCCAATAGTACTCACATAAGGACTGAAATGGACGAGGAGGTGGTAGAAAGGACTCCGACACCGAGACAGTGTAGGTTGTGTCGGCATACCGGTCATACTAGAAGAAATTGTCCGAGTATAAATAACTGGTAGTTAATAATTATCCGAATATACATATGTTGCCCAAAAAAACAAAAACCGAAAAAAAAATCAAATATCCAATCCCGCCATTTCAAACGGCGAGAATGAAAAAAAAATTCAAAAAAAAAGAAAGAAAGTCAAACCTGCAGAACCTGTCACGCGCAAACATGTGTCAGTGAGGGGGTTCATTCCCGTCGTTTCAAATGGCGGGAATGAGGAAAACGACAAAAAAAAAGCGAACAAAAACAAAAAGTGGGTCATTTTGGGAAATAAATCTGATAGGGGGTCAGATTTGAAATTTTTTTGACATACAGGGTCGGAATAATTTTTTTTTCTCAAACTCAAACCACAAACAAAATAATTAAAAGAGGTTAAGCCATAATTAAAATGATAAAAAACAATTAAACTTAAGAACTATGCATCAAATTTTTTATCAGTTTCATCTTCTATTTTTTATTTTCTTAATATATTCAATCAAATTAAACTTGAAAATTACTCCCCTTATAATTTTGTTCCTAAAATTTATACTTCTTCAACCACTGTTGCAGCAACAAAAGTAAGTATTTATGTTATCGTCTCCACAGGGACTGGTGCGATATTGTAAGTCGTTCAACAATCAATATCGTTCTGAGCTAGGGTTGTCGGGTATTTTGTTTCATAAACTATCAGCTAAGAATTTATAAACGGGACGAGAGTTAACAGAGAATTAAATATGCTGGGATTAAACTTCATCAACCTACTCGTACGTATTCTCAGATTTGGGTTGCAGATTCTAACTATCAATTGAT
>Ga0315915_1003913_pt1 | contig 18880 bp, 9 predicted proteins | sample MpolbnodulesMG_FD_207738 | JGI IMG/M metagenome (GOLD analysis project Ga0315915, IMG submission 207738) | Medicago polymorpha root nodule microbial communities from Los Angeles, California, United States - branched nodules | ecosystem: Host-associated > Plants > Roots > Nodule | place: USA...
TGTGGACTTGCTAGAGGCTTTGCTGCTTGCTGCTTGCTTTGCTGTGATCGAGATTCCAGTTTCCAGCTTTCAGATTCCACACCTCGAGGTAACAATCGAATCACTGATTCATGTGTTAATTCGTAATGATCCAAGGAAAGAAAATCGAATTTTTATCCGCTGCTTTATTCTGAAAACGCATTCGATTTTCCTTCAGTATTAACAAACTTAAATTGACGGTGAAGATTATTGGTGGATCTTTTACCCCAAAACCACCTTAGTCCTTATGCCTACACCACTTAGACCACCTAACACAATGTTTTCTTCTCTCCATTAGTTCCACTCGAGTAAAAATTTCTTGGAGTTTGCACCTCTTAGCTTGCTTCCAATCTTTAACTGGTATCCTTAAATATGAAAGATTGAAATACTACTTAAAACTGAGTTTATGAGTAACAAGTTTGGATTTGCTTCATTTATCTACCATATATTTATTGTCTATTTATGAAAGAGAAAGAGATTAGCGAGTCTATCTCACTTAAATAGACAGTAAAATGAGGTAGATAAATTATACAAATCCAGACTCAAAACTAACATACCGATTATGCCAACAGCCAAGTGTGCTCGTAGAACCTCCAACATAAGTTGCCTATTAAACACCCTCCTCGAACTAGCACCCATAGGTAGACCAAAATATTTAAGATGGAGATTCTTGATTATCTAGGTACATCTTATCTTTTGCTTACATAAATAACACAGACTACTAGAGAATTATTTGTTTCCTTATTATAGATATGAGATGATACATTTTTAGCAAAGTAAAATTTCTATTGAGATCCAAAACATTATTAAGTTTCATATCCACTCAAATAAGTAGCAAAAAACAAATGAAACAACAACATAAGTTTTTGGGTCACAAAATGCAAGCTATCACAAATAAAAGAGTTATAGCGTTGTTGCATATCTAAATTATAAATTTAGAGACCTTTTTATTAAATTGAAAGAGACTCATGTCATCTAAACTTTATGTTGGAAACTGTTTTCCACCAACTCTTCATCATCTCTACACTTTACAATCATCACAAGCATATCACGTACCATCGATCAAGTTTCACATGCAATTCATGACCAATCAACAATCTTGATCACTTTGAACATAAACCTATAACACAAAAACATATTTAAAAAATAATTATAAAATAAAGAAAGAAAAACCTAGACGTGTGAAGGCACAATATTCTCATGAATTTATTCGTCTAAGACGAAAAAATCCACCAAAATTCAAGAGGATCTTCAGAGAATAATCTCAAATAACATAACTATGAGAATTAATATTGATATTGTTAAACCATATACACCCTCTGTCCCTTAATAATAAGAGTATTTTACAAAAATCACAGATATTAAGAAAAGTTGAGTAATAGATTTGTGAGAAAAATGTGTAACTATTATTAAATTGCCTTTTTTATGTATAAATGCATTCAATGTTGATTTTTCATATTTCAAGATAATTAATAGTATTAATAAATTAGTAGTAATAATTAAGGGCATATTTAGGAAAAATGTAATAAATACATTTAGTAAATTGAAAACGGGTTTATATTTATGGAAATTTTTTTTAGTCAAATATGTGCTTATATATATGGACGGAGGGAGTATAAAGAAGGGTGTGTTCGATATGCTAAATAAAGGGTGTATCACAGTTGCGCGCGGAGAATACCCGATTTACTAACAACAAAAAAAACATAGAGAATTGAAGAGTTTAAATAGATTAACTACAAATGAAAATAATTAATTGTCTAAGATCCACAAAATTCATTAAATTAAAATTGGTGACAATTATATTACCCATCAACAAAAGGCGAGTATAGTTATCCATTCTGAGTTGCCGTCAACTAAAATCATTTATTTGTCTTCTACTGTTTATGTTATATTTATAATAACATAGATAAAAAAAACAAAATGAATGATTATGATTGGTGTCAACTCAAACATAGGTAATCTACTCAACTTTTATTGATGGGTAACTAAAAATTTATCATTAAAATATAAAAGTAAAATAATCATAAAAATAAGGGTTAATTGTTGAACTTGATCCTATAATATACGCGAAGCCTAGAAAATAACCCTGTAAAATAAAAAACACATTCTAACCTTGTAATTTGATATTCTTATTAATTATGACCCTATAATATATGCGAAGTCCAAAAACGTGACCTAGAGGTTGAATATTTTCCTAATTTTTTCATGCATGTTTATGACGTTACACAAAATATTAGAATTTTTCGACTAGTGATGAATTAATTATGAATTTTTAAAAGCACCAAATTATCAACAAAAAAAACAAAACAACGGAAGTCTCGACCTAGAAATCTATAAAAAAAACATAAAAAGGATATGCAAGGGTACATGGCATTTCAAAAACATTTTGATTTATTTTTATTTTTCAGCCAAAAAGTGTGAAATTGTAATTTGTTTAGAGTAACTGTGTACTCACGGGTCAAATTTTGCTCCCTAATTATGTATGTATTGTTAGAAATCATGAAAAAAAATTCATCATCTAGGTCACTATTTTGACCTATGCGTATATTATAGGTAAAAAAATAAAAAATAAATATCAAATTACAAGGTTAAAATATGTTTTTTATTTTACATGGTCATGATCATAGGTCAAACATCGCGTATACTACATGGTTAATTTGAACCATTAACCCTAAAAATGAAAAGAACCTTGTCCAAGAATCAAAGTGCAGTTTGCAACTAGTACAGTGATACGCAATACTAGAGCAAAAATTGTTGCCTTTACATTCCTCGCATGATCATATTGCAGATTGTGCTTCGCCGTCTAGTATTCCATCTTTTAAATGATATCTCATCATTTTCACTTGACTCCCTTTTCACCCCAGTATAGTTTTTCACAGCCACAACCTCAAGACCGTTCTCTAATTCATTAACCAAATTCATAAAATAACTTTTACTAACCCTAGTCAAAGTGATTAGGCTACAGCGAGAATTAGGAAATTCTTCTTCTGATCCATTCTTTAGAACCTTTGTTATATCATTTTGAGCACAACAAAGAAGGCTTTCCAAAACATATTGAGCTATGTTTTCGATGTGATCGAAAAACTCAATCTTAGCATTTTCATCATGATGAAGATAGTATCCATACACAAAACTCCATTTGAGAATTTTTCTACATTCAACTATCTGTTTCAATGCATTCTTTATGTAATCAAAATAAGTTTCAGACTCGTTATGCAAAGTAGCAAGTCTTGGACTAATTTGAATCAAATTTTGAAAAGCTTGTTTTCTTGAAACTTGATTGTTAGCCCAACCTTGATAGTAGTAAGTGTACCTATCTGAATCAACTTCTGCATGGTTTCTTTGCATTTCATCTTCATCTTCAAATATCTGAAATTGTAGGCCATTGAAACTGTTGCCACATGTTGAAGGACAAAGAGACCAATCACGCAGACATAACCAGCAAAAGTGGAACGCACATTTGCATACCATATGATTACACACTTGGCCTTTGTAACGCCCTATTTATTTATCTGATTATTTCGGCTGAGTTTAGAGTCTTTTATGTTGATTTATGTTGATAAGTGATATGTTGTTGTGTAAATATATTTTATTAAGTGGCTTTATTTTATTATTTAGTAGGATGGGTTGGAAATTAAAATAATAAGACTTGTAGAGGGGCTGAATTAGAATTAATTAGAATTAGGTGGTGATAATTAGAAAATCTATTGAGATAAAAAGAAAAGCAAGAGTCAGACACAAAAACTAGGTTTTTACAAAGTCTATGGGAGAAAGAGGAGAGCCAAGAGGAGAAGAGAACCAAGAGAAGGGAGAACTTGTAGAGTCTTGCAATCACTTAATCTAAGGTAAGGGTGGGACTAACATTCTCTAATCTTAGGTTATGTAATTCTGAAACTGAATTTAACATGTAGTTTTGTTGTTGTTCTTTTGAATTTGAGAATTAGGGTTGAAATTGGAATTGATGATAGAACATGTAGAATTGGTTGTTAATAGTGTAGAAAGTCCATATAATTCATGTATAATTGATGTTCAGATTGTAGAATCATCACAGGTTGAGTTCCCTATCAAATTTGGGATTGGGTTGGATGAAAATTGGGTTTTTGGGGTGAAAAATCGCACTTCCCGACAGAAACCTGTCATGGTTCGCCACGGCGAGCTACAACGTGACAGAGAGCAGTGTTTGCTCGTCATCCACTCGCCACGGCGAATAATGTGTAACAGAGAGCAGTGTTTGCTCGCCTTTAGCTCGCCACTGCGAGTAAGCTGCCCGCGAGGCGTGTTGTTCAGTAGCAGTGCACCTTTTTCATGTTCTTGCGTCGTTTTCACACGTTTCTGTTTTGGTATAGCCTTTAGTACAAACATGAAAGTTTTAGGTAGTATTGTCAGTTTTTCAAATGGCCTTGTTTGTCATGATTAACTTTGATTTGATGAATTATTATATGATGTATACATTGATGAATTACTACATGAATGCATATGTTGACTAATGTGACGTTATGTCTTGTTGCTCATAAATGATGAATATTATGGAATTATATTATGGAGTCGTTGTTGTTGTTGATGTTGTCGTTGTCGTTGATGTCGTCAATGTTGTTGATGTTGTACGTTGTTGTTGAATAAGTTGTTGAGTCCTTGCATACTCATATAAAGTTGGGGGCTCATGCCCTGTTGAATGTTTAATCATTCAAAACACGTTGATTTGAGAGCCTATGCTCTACACGTTGATTTAGGAGTTGATGCTCCACACGCTGATTTAAGAGCCTATGCTCTACACGTTGAATTGAGAGCCTATGCTCTAACATGTTGATTGGTACCACATGCATATTGCATAGTCAAGTTGTTGTTGTGTCGTTGCATTGTCGTTGATGTTGAGTTGTCGTCGTCGTTGTCGGGTTGTTAAGTTGTTGTTGTTGTTTTAAATATCAAGCAGAAATAAATGGAGCATATGTGAAGTATTATTATTGTTTAGTTGTTATTGTTTATGTTGTTAAATTTCGTTGATGAATTATATGCTTATTATTATTGAATGTGAAATCTCACGCCTTCTGTTTGAATGTGGCCTCTACGTGGGTAACGTGCAGATATCCAGGATTAGCTGCTGATGTGAGTTGTCTCTCTCGTGCGTCGTCTTAGGGTCGCTCTGATACGTAACGGGATGGGGATACTTGTTTTGTTTTCCACTGTTGCGTATTATTTTTTTTTTGGAACTATGTTGTTGAACCTTTGAATTGAGACTTTTATTTGAATTGTTTATGTTGAGGCCGTAGTGCCAAGGTTGTTGAATTAATGAACTAAGTTTTCCGCTGCGATGTTTTGACAAAGTTGTTTTAATAAATAGTAACTTTACTCTATTTATACTTCAATGTAGTGTAGCATTCCGTTTTACGTTGAATACTCTGATTTAAGTGTATTATTTACATTGTTGGGAAAACGGGGTGTTACAAGTAACATGGCTTCACGTGCAAGAGCATGAGCAACCCCGTTAGCTTGTCGTCTAACAAACTCCACCCTAGAGTTAACAAAAGTAGAACTAAATAAAGAACGACAAATAGAAATAATACAGCCAAATTCGGACGTGTCATTCCTAGTAGATAGAAAAGCATCAGCCGTCAATTTAGAATCTGTTTCGAAGTCCACACTATCAAAATGCATATCATCCAACCATTGTAATGCCGAGTGCAAACCCAAAGCTTCACCCACGTCAATAGAAACGCAACACGGATAACTCACAGCCTTAGCTTGTTTTACATATTATATATATAACAAAATATCATTCTATACTTTCAATATGACACTTATCTATCCCATGCAAGGCAGAATTTTCTACACTACGTAATCGAAATGCAAAACCTTTGAGAGGATGCTACATGTAAAAACAAAATAGATTTCATGTGTTTATCTTCTATACTATATATAAACATCAATTAAACTATTTTATTTACTTTTTTATCATTTAACAATATTATTTTAAATTTTAATTAAAAAATTAAAGCCTATTAAAATAGGGTTATCCCAATAGGAACAATATTATCTATACTATATATATAAAGGGGATATGTATTTTGGGATAATTTTTTTTATTATTATAATCACCCTTAAACAAATTTTCACATTGTTGGTGTTATTAAAGAATGTAAAAAAATTATATTATATATGTAAAATAGTTATTGTCATTCAAAAAGGTAAACATGTTTTATTAGGTTTGTTACAATTTTTTTTTACAAAAGGTTTCCTACAATTTAATAGTCACAAATATTTGTTCTTATAATTTTAATCAAAATCAAAATTTCATATAAATTACTAATCATAATTTACACGCGTTATCACAATAAAAACAGCAGAAAGACGGGCACATTTTCACTAGTAATATAGAATATAAATATAAACATTTGGATATTTGTATAAAAAATAGATGTTTATATACTAAATCGTATATATACTTTCTTTATTCCCAATTTTTTAAACAATTTGACCATTTTATTACGTCATTAATAGACATTAATACTATTACTTTTTATTTATTTATCTCAATGGTCAAATATAGTTGCTAAACCAATTTTTAGAATTTAATAAATATTCCTTACAAAATAAGTAATTTTTTTTAGAATAAAAATATTTATTACATTTGACAATTTTGTAAAGAAAATAATACTTATTAAAACTATTATATTTTTGCTCAATTTCCATATAGCTATTAAACTAATTTTTTAATCAATTGAAAAGACTCTCATTTACATTTATAACTGATTTAGAGGATTAAATTCATTATTTTATTTAAAGATAAAATTTTAAGCAAATTTTATCGTTGAATATATTATATAATTTGGACTTTCTTGTATCTATATAGTCTACATACATTGTTTGTGTTAGATCTAAGTATTCACCGCTCCACAATTACAAAAAAAATGTCCAAGCTTCATGTTATTTTATTCTTCTTCGTGTCTTTTGTTTTTGCATCAATAATTTTCTTGGTGTGTGATGCCACTAAAAATGGTGATGAAAGTAGTAAACTTCACATTATATACATGGGATCACTTCCTAAGGGATCATCATATTCTCCAACCTCTCACCATATTAGCATGTTGCAACAAGTTATTGATGGTAGAAACAAAGAAAGTTACTTAGTTCGAAGTTACCACAGGAGTTTCAATGGTTTTTCTGCCTTACTCAACGATCAACAAAAGGAAAAACTTTCTCGAATGAAAGGTGTTGTCTCAGTTTTTCCAAGCCAGGAGCTTCACCTTCAAACGACAAGATCTTGGGATTTCCTAGGATTTCCTCAATCGGTCAATAGAGATGAAACAATTGAGAGTGATTTGGTGGTTGGAGTCATAGATAGTGGAATTTGGCCAGAATCTGAAAGTTTCAATGACAAAGGTTTATGCGTTACTATCTTGTAATTTTTATTTATTTATGATTATATTATATGTATGATATACTGGCCACTATAGTTTTAACCACATGACACTAGGAAATGTTATTGTATAGATTGTAATATGAAAATTTATTATAGTTAGAAGATTGATTCAATTTTGATTAGTGTATTTGTTAAATTAATTTATTTGATATATTTTGAAATCATTTATTTGAACAAATTATGAACCTAAATAATTTTAATTTAGGGGTTTAATTTTTATGAATTTTTTTAAAAAATATAATTTTGGAATTAAAAATCTATGTACACTTGTCACATTGACATCAAAATGGTCACGTAAGCATTCCTTAAGAAAGTTGGACGGAAAACTAAAAAGCATAACCATATGCATGTTTTATGACTTAAATGACCAACCTAGCAAAAACCATTTTAAAAGAATAATCTATAATAATCAAATAACTTAAAGGATCACAATATGTATTTTTCCTATATAATACGTATGTAATATTCACTTTCAGCTTAAATCATAATCTGAATGGTGTTGGTCATCAGTGTCTTACAAACTGAGAAATATTATTGTTTAGATTGTTGGAAGAAATCGAAGTATGATGAGAAGGTTGAAATAACTATGATCAAGGTATTTATTGAAGTATTTATATGTTTTTATTATTAGGTTTTGGTCCTATTCCAAAAAAGTGGAGGGGAGTTTGTGCAGGCGGTGGAAACTTCAGTTGTAACAACAAGATCATCGGAGCACGATGGTATTCTGGTAGTGGCGATAAGAGTGCAAGAGACTATTCTGGTCATGGAACCCATGTATCATCAATAGCAAGTGGAAGAAAGGTAAATGGTATTAGCTATCATGGTCTTGCAAAAGGAACTATAAGAGGTGGAGTCCCATCTTCAAGGATTGCTACATACAAAGTTTGTAACCCAAAATGCAGTGATGAAAATGTTCTAGCTGCATTTGATGATGCCATTGCTGATGGAGTTGACATCATCACAGTTTCTCTTGCAAACAACAATTATGTTGAATTCCTAAAAGATACTCTTGCAATTGGTTCTTTTCATGCCATGGAGAAGGGAATACTCACGGTGCATGCAGCAGGAAACTCTGGTCCTGGCCCAAATACTATTTCAAGTATAGCACCTTGGTTATTTAGTGTTGCTGCAACTACCATAGATCGTCAATTTATTGATAAGCTCATTCTTGGAAATGGAGAGACTTGTATTGGGAAGTCAGTTAATGTTGTCCCCTCAAATGGCACAAAATTTCCAATAGTTGAGTGTAGTGCTCAAGCTTGCCACATAGATTATAAATCACTTGAAAAGTGTCCATGTGCAGATAAAAAAGTGGTGAAGGATAAGCTTGTATTAAGTGGTGATCTATTTGGTGGAATGTTGGCTTCTCAAAATGGGGAAGTTGGTGCAATCTTTAATTATACAACTGATATTTCTCATGTAACTCACTGGCCTTCAGTTTACTTGGATTCAAAAGTCTATCTTCATGTTCAATCTTACACTAATTCTACAAAATATCCTGAAGCTGAAATATTGAAGAGCGATATCTTTCAAGATACAACTGCTCCTAAAATTGCATCTTTCTCTTCTCGTGGCCCGAATCCTCTAGTTCCTGAAATTATGAAACCAGATATAAGTGCTCCAGGTGTGGATATCTTGGCTGCGTATTCACCTGTCGGCCCAAGCATTGATGATTCATTTTTAAATGCAAGTGAGAAATACAACATATTGTCTGGTACCTCTATGGCATGTCCCCATGTTGCTGGAGTTGTTGCATATGTCAAATCATTTCATCCAGATTGGTCACCTGCAGCTATCAAATCTGCCATTATGACGACGGCAGAACCAGTAAATGGAAGTTATGATTTGGTAGGTGAGTTTGCTTATGGATCAGGTAATGTTAATCCACAACAAGCTCTTCACCCTGGACTAATTTATGACATCACTCAACAAGATTATATCCAAATGCTTTGTAATTTTGGTTATAATGAAACCAAACTTGAACAAATTAGTGGAAAAAAGTCAAGTTGTCATGAAGCTTCCAAAAGATCCTTGGTGAAGCAAATAAATTATCCTGCACTGGTTATATCTATTGAGCCTCATAAACATTTCAATGTTAAGATTCATAGAACAGTGACAAATGTTGGCTCTCCTAACTCAACCTACAGGGCTACAGTCAATACAATTCCTAAAATCAAGATTAGAGTGAAGCCAAAGATTCTCTCATTTGAATCCTTAAATGAGAAACAATCCTTTGTTGTCACTATTGTTGGGAGAGCAAAATTAAATCAAAATGTGTTTTCCTCATCACTTATTTGGTCGGATGGAACCCACAACGTGAAGAGTCCAATCATTGTGCAAAGACTCCCTTAACATTCTAAACCATGTCATTGTTATGGCTACTAAATATGACTATTTGTCTCAAATAAATCTGATGTTTATTTCCTTGTTCTTCATGTTATTTTCATAATAATATAAAATTCAATATACATATTGTCAATCCAATGTAGTCTGAGGTTCAAAGCAAACATTAAAATGAGACATTTTATGTAAGGAGATATAAAATAAAATTAGATTTTACTAATTTTCTGCGTAAGAAAATCTAAAATATATTGATTATACATGCATATATATGTATATATATCGGGTACATCTGATAAAATTGAAACGATACAGAGAAGATTAGCATGGCCCCTACGTAAGGATGATACGCACAAATCAGAAAAAAAATATTAATTTATTAATTTTAGCAAGCAAAAAGATATTACAAATAAAAAAACTAACAAAAAGAAGGACATAATTGTGTTTCGTTGAATATATGTTTTATTGTATAATGTTAATTTTCATTTAATTCTATTGTTTCGGTTTCATAATAATTATATGAACATACTGAAAAATACAAGAAATAGGGGTTAAATTTGTGTTTTATTCTTCTCCAATAAAATCCTTTTGTTAATAAAACTTGGTTTGATGAAATAATGAATACTACTTTTTTAAAAGTTTCATTACAACATATCATATGAAAGTAAACATTTTAGGGAAAGAGAGACTCAATACATAGAAATCATTCATTATCAATCTGGTTAATCAAATCCTTTAAACCTTACGAATTTCCACTAATAGTCAAATTTACCAATAACAACTATTAGAGTATACTACTGTCAAAGCAACGCAAACCGGTGAAGGAGCAGACAAAGAACAGGCCATGAGTCCATCCCCACCATCTACGTCATTGAAAACGGTCTCCTAAGATAATGTCACACTTCACGGGAACCGTTAGTGTTCTCCGCGCCTATATAAGGGTGACTCGGTGTCACTCTCAAGGTACACTTCACTTATACCACTTTTCGCACATAACGACCTCGTTCATATAGTGACTTGAGCGTTGGATTACCAACATGCATGTAGGCACCTTTCTACTCCACTGTGAAGACTCAACTTCCACCACACCGGAGCACTGTGAACCATCATTAACCTACCTCGATCGTCACTAGACATATCAATAGGCGCTAGAAGGACGGGGTCTTTCACTGATTCCCTGCAATTCAAACATTTCTCCACCCAAGCCATTTTAGGTTATGCATTTTCTCTGCTAAAACCATTTTCAGTTACAAGTTCTTCCACTGGAAGTGTCTGACAGTTACATCTCTCTGCATAAATAATGGCTGGAACTCAAAAGAGAAACACTAGAAACAAAACCTCCACCGCTGCAGAAGTTTGATCAAAGATTGAAACTCTACATGATCCTTCAATTCCAGTTCTCACACCGATGGATCAAGAGGAGAAGAACACTAAAGTTTCTCCGAAAATAGCAAACAATGTGATTCCTTCAGCGAAGGTTCCTCCCTCATCAGGACCACCAATCTTCATTCAAAACCCTTGATGAAAATCAGAATAAACATCCTTGATGAACCAGAGAAAATAAAAAAGAGGAGAAGAGAGGAGAGGAGGAAACCTTAGCTATGGAGAAGAGAGCTAAACACCGTGTTTTCGGAGAATTTGAGGTAAGGGGGAGAATTTTTGCACTTTAGGGTATCTTAATATATGACGGGGGTGTTTAACTCTTAAGATGATGTTGTTGTTATGATGTGGGATTGTGATGAGAGATTTATGATGAATGAATTAAAAGATTAGGTTGAAAGATGAGAATTGAGGAAAACTAGTTTAGGTTTTTGAATTGCGTTTTTTTAGCCGTAAAAAGAGTGGATAATCTGGTAGGTTAATGAAGAATTAGTGTTTGAATGATAGGGTAATCATGGGGTGAATATTAAAGTCGAGTTTGGAGAGTATAGGAACGAAAACGGAGTCGAAAAAGGTTCCCAAAGGCTAAATTTCAGAAGAACTACGATTTTGTTGTTATTGTGCAAAACGCACGGTCTACCCCTGGGAAACACACGAACAGTGAATTGCTTACTGTCTCAATTTAGCAGGTTTAAGTTATGAATTGCGTCTAGGTATCTTCATGAAAAGTTTAGATATGGATGTTAGTTTTCACTAGCCTTTGAAAGGACTCCATTTAAGCATATAGAACTCAAGATATGATCAAAATACTACACAAGGGTTTGTATGGTCGTACTCTTTCCCCAAGCTTAGGAAAGTCAACTTTTCTACCATTTTATGTTCCTAATTAGGTTTAGGCGTCCGTATTAAAGTTGTAGATATGGATGTTAGCTTTCATTTTATTTTGGTTGGACTCCATTTATATTTTTATAGCTTGAGTTATGATTAAAATACCGCATGTGGGTCATGATGTGTTTTCCATGAAATTTCAGCATAACCCTTGCAGTGGACTCTAAAACATCTATGAGAGCAAGTCGTTAGCGTGTAGGGTAAAAGTAAAGGTCCTAAAACTATATATCTATATGAGGAAGTGTGTTTAGGCATAAGGAGAAATGATTATGTCAAGGTAATGATGAGTCTAAAACATGAATCGGTGATAGTGGCTTAATAGGGGGTAAGACATTATGAGGAATGACGAATGGAGTGACAAATATCTTAAGGCTGAGAGCGAAGGATAAGACATGTCACTAGGGAAAAACATGTAGGCCATGGGGATAAAACTAATGATGGATGTGTGTTCTAAACATGACGTTGAATTAACGAAGACGTGAAATATATATATATATATATATATATATATATAATGTGTAAATATGATGTTAATTACTGAATAAGATGTTAACGTTGTATTATAATGAGGTATGATGATAGTATAAATGTAATATGATGATGATGAATGATGTAATAAATGATGCTTAAGAAAGGCTTGAAGGTAACATAGAGAGCTGTAAGAGGGTAATTCATGAACTAATACAGATGAAAATAATAGTAAATTAGAGTACATGATAATTGTAGCGACGAGTATATATGAAGAGCAATAATGTAGGAAAGTTTTTAGGTTGAAGAGAAGAAAAGTCAAGGTAAATGGTAATGATAAAGATACGAAGAGGCATAGGTAAACGATGATAGAGAGGAGTAGGTTAAATAAAAGGATATGGTGAGAGATGTAGGTCACGGTAAGGATTAGAGGATTGATGACAATGAGGGGATTGTTAGGATGAAATGTAAACAAATATAGGAAGTTGTGTATGAAGTAAATGAATGACGTGAGGGGTAGTAAGGGATTCCAGTTAGGATATGAATCGATTAGAAGAGAGTAAGATAAATGAGAAAGAAGATAAGGGATAAATGAAGAAAAGAGGATTGCTTTAGGAATAATTCATAAAAAAGAGACAAAGATAATGGAAGAACCTTAGAATAATGAGTCTATTAACAAAAGTTTAATTTAAAGAGTAAAAAAACCTAAGTAAAACAAGTATATGATGTTAGCGGCCTAAGGCAGTAGACGATGAAGAAGATGATTCAATATATGAATATAAGAATTTACAAGTGGAAGTAATGATATGGTAAGGGCTTAAAACTAAGATGAATAATAGGATACACCATTAAGGGTAAGGTGTAAAGCCAAAATGAACAAGTAGAATGATGAAGTGGTTTAAGGTAATGAAGATGCTAGGTGAAGAAATAAGACGAAGGTAACTGGAGAGGACTATTCAATCTTTGGAAGATTTGTTGAGAGCTTGTGTTTTGAAACAAGAAGTAAGTTGGGCTGAATGTTTACCGTTGGTTGAGTTTACGTACAACAAAAATTTTCATTCAAGTATTGGGATGACACTGTTTGAGGCTTTGTATGAGAGGAGGTGTGGGACACTACTGTATTGGTATGAGTCAAGAGAAAGTGTTATATTAGGACCAAAAATTGTGTAACAAACTATGGAAAAGGTTAAGATGATTCAAGAAAATATGAAACCATCTCAGGGTAGGCAGAAGAGTTACCATGATAAGAGGATGAAGGATATTGAGTTTAAAGTTGGATATCGTGTGTTTTTGAGAGTGAGCCTAGTGACCGGTTTCGGGCGTGCTTTGAAGTGTAGGAAGTTGACACCTTATTTTGTTGGTCCATTTGAGATTATTAAGAAGGTTGGAGCTGTAGCGTATCGGATTGCGTTATCGCCGTCGTTGTTGAATCTTCATAGTGTGTTTCATGTGTCTTAGTTGTGGAAGTATGTGTATGATTTGTCGCATGTGATTCAAGTGGATGATTTGGAAGGGATAATTTGACCATTGAGACTTGGCCGGTGAAGATTCAAGATCACGAAGTTAAGCGCTTAAGAGGAAAATAGATTATCTTGGTGAAAGTGATTTGATTTGGACCAACCGGTGAGAGCGCTACTTGGGAATCGGAGAGTCGGATGAAGGAATCATTTCTAGAGTTATTTTCTTCATGTAATTTTCGAGGACTAAAATTCTTTAAGTGGAGGAGAGTTGTAACAACCTGTTTTTCGTTAGGATTATTTTATTTATTTATTATATGTGTTTAATTGCTTGTTTTTGTGTTTGACTTGTGATTAGTGGATTTTTAGACGAGAGGGTTATTTTAGTCATTTTTAGGAAAAAGGGTATTTTTGTAATTTGGTGAGTGAGGGAATTTTGGTAATTGAGTTCTTATTGCATGTGAGTGCTTGAGGATTAGCTTGGAGCTACCTCTTTATCTTTTTCTTGGAGTCTAGATAGAGCTCTAATTAAGAGTGTCGGAACATTTGAATTTTATGTTATGTATTTATATTAATTGTTGAGACTTGTTGTCTATTATCTCTGAGATTTGAGATATTGTTGGTGATGTATTATGATACTTAAGACATGGTTGTTGAAATTTGTTAATGTTGCTGAGATATTTATGATATTGTTTTCCGATACGAGTTTTTATGAAAATCAGGTTATGCATGTTTTGAGAAAATGTTGACGTACCATCTAAACTCTTCGAATAATTTAGTTATTTGCATGATTTATTGCATTTGAGGTTTATGGTGTTATAACTAGGGTCAAGTTGCTCTTGATATCTTTTGTCTAGTTATTAACCACTTACTTCCTAGATAGGTAGATATTAATATACAAGATATAAATATCAAGATATAAGCATCCATATAGTAATATCAATATTAGGCCCTGTCACAACCTAAGTACCTAATCTAGGGTTGCACTTCGCCGGAATACTAATCCTAATAAAACTTAATAGAGAACAAAAAATATATTGAAATAAACGACATTAAATTAAATAAATATCCAACAAAACAAATAGAGGTTCATCTTAGAAGCCTAGCCTATAAATATCTTGCTACACACAGTAACTAAAACAAAATACAAAAAGATAAAATCATACCCTAGAAAAGATAGACGAAGATGAAACTCCTCCCTGGCTCCTAGAATCACCTTCCTCTTGAACTACTCTAGTTCTGAACAAAAAATTATGATTGAGGAAGGCGGTATTTATAGTAAAAGTTTCCACCTAACTTGGGCTAAAAACATGGGCTTCTAGGGGCGAAAAAGTCACAAAATATGACTTTTTTCGCAAGCAACCAGGCGTTGGGCGCCTAAGGCCATGCACTAGGCGCATGTGTCTGGCAGCTCCAGTCGCCTGTCGCCTTTATAGGTGCGCCTAGTGCATGTGTGTAACAGCTCTGGGGCGCCTAGCGCCCCCCGTGGTGCGCTTGGGCGCTTCAGTGCGTTTTATGTGTTGTTTTACTTGTTTTCTTCACATGTTGAAGTGTTTTCTTCAATGTAAGATGTCTTGGAACTTGGGAACATAACTCCTCCCTCTGTAAAGTCATATGAGACCTCTTGAATCTTCATTTTTCATCATCCCAAGGACCACATAAATCCTCAGATGTCTTATTTTCCCTGATTTGCTTGATTTCTTCGTGAATTACATTAAGAACACCCTAAAATTTCTATGTTTCGGGAAGAATAGAATTACAGACTTAAATATAGAAAACATTACAAATGTCCCGAAATCATAGGCAATTGATCTAATACTCCTCTGTTTTGCTGGTAAAACCTACTAAAATTGACTGAAAAACATGTTAAGAATAACGCAAGATGACCTGTCATCAGATCCCCATAATCCCCTTGGAGGTGGAAAGAAATCCCTCTTTTACTTTTGATCCTTTATCCCAAATCATGTTCCTTGAAAGAAACCAATGTAAAATTACTATAGCACTCTAAAATCTATGACTTAAAATCCACAAAGAATATTAGAAAAATTGTTTAATCTAAAGAACAAGTGGAGAAAGAGATTTCAAGACTCTAGAATGTTATTTGCAATTGATTCAGATAGTTGGGAGATGTATGGGTATAACTATATATAGGGAGAAGTGATAAATACAAAATTTTAGGCAAAAACAATGACTTGATTCAAATCAGAGTAAGTATGATTCGATTCAGACATGTGTAAAAGGGCAAATCTGGAGATATGAAGGTTGATACGATTCAAGCAACTTTAGAATTGAATCAAAAGGTTTCCATATGAAGATTGATATGATTCAAAGAAGCACAAATAGTAACATGAATCTATTCAAAATAACCCAGATGAAGGTTGATACAAATCAAAGAATAGTGATACAGTTTATCAAGGCATAACACAAGACCAAAGAACATAATTGATATGGATCATCATTATGTGATTCAATTCAAGCATGATACGAATAAAAAAGGTGTGAAACGATTCAAATTGACATGATCATCTAAAGCCAAGACCATAGAAGAAAAATTATACGATTTAAGGCAGGATGATTCAATTCAAAGGCATGGAACAAGGAAGTGTTACCACAAAATGAAACTTGACACACATTGAAGAACCGTAAGAAAATGTGGATTTCTAGGTGCTTTATCATATGCTAAATATGTTAAACATTAAAGGAACAATAAACATCATCAAATTATCTAGTAGTGTAATCAAACATAATTAAAACATAAACTATAGTTAAGAGCAACTTCAATTGTTTTTGTGAACTGTGAATGTTGTCCAATTCTGAATTTTTGGTAGCTAATACAACACATTCTTCTGAAACAGCATATGAACAAATGTTTTTGTAAACAATTTGTAATTATGTTCTTGATAATTGTTTATAACAATTGTTCAACAACGAATGAGAGCTAACTACTAATGAAGGCATTTTTGAAAGTCAGGTGGTAGTGAGCAATCCTAGATGTCTAAAAAAACAATATTCTTTTCAGAGACAATATTTAGATATGGTTTTTGGCCAGACCTGGATTTGCCTAAAACCCATTAAGATCGGCCTTAAACAGGTTGGATAGTTTGTTTTAACATCTCTTATTGAAACCCAACAAAAAAATATGAACGTATCAATAGCACAAAATATTTAAATTGCAAGATTTTTTTTTTTTGAGTTTGATGTTAACTGTAACACTCAGAATTACTATTTAATTAATTTTATGAGGTTAAATATGTGGAGTCTTGATTATTGCTGTACTGATTATGCATTTTCGATTGAGTATTATATTATTTTATTGAAGATAGAGTTTTGATGATTAATGATGTGATATGAGGATTAATATGATGAGGGGAAGAATAAATAAAAATAATATAGTGGTGGGAGGTGTGGAATAGGAGTAATAAATAAGTGGGGGAGGATGAAGTAAAATCACGGTATGTGAAGGAGAGAAAAATAATAATAGATGATTGGCCCATTTTCCCTAGTATAAATAGAAAGTTAGAATAAGAAAGAATACTTTTTGTCGAACGTAGAAACAAGAGAAAAGAAGAGAGGAGAACAAGAAAACACTAGATGCGGAGAAGAGAGCCAAAAATCCGTATTTCAAGAAGATTCTAGGTAAGGGGGAGAATCTTTTCATCTTAGGGTATCCTATTCTAAATTTTAGGGTTGAATATTGTTGTATGATGTGTTGATACTGATATCATATGATTCATGGTAATAATGGTGCTGAAATAATGTTGATGATGTTTCTCGTTGTTGTTAAAAGATTAAAATTGAGAAAGCTAAAGCTAGGTTAATTAATATGAGAATTTGATCATCAGGAAAGTGTGTAATTAGATTGGTTGATTTAAAATTGGTGATTTAATGATAAGGTAACCTAAGGGTGGTGTTTGGGGACGATTTAAGTGAGTTTGAGGTCAAAAACGGGGTTTGGGAAGACCCCCTTTAGTGATATCGCAGCAAAACTGCGATTTATGATGTCTGACACACACACACACACACAGTTGTGCCACATGGGAGCACGGCCCGTGCTCAGTTTGCTGCCTATTTTATTCTGTTTTGTTGTTTTTGGGGCGCACAGTCGTGCACCTTTCCCAGTCTTAAGAAAACCAATTTTTCCACTCATCTTTGTTATGAATTGAGTCTATGTGTCTTCACGAAAGTTGTTTATATGGATATTAGCTTTCATTTTATTTTTGGTTTGACTCCATTTGAACATATACAACTTGAGTTATGATCAAAATACTGCACATGGGTCATGCTGTGTTTTCATGAAATTTCAGCACAATTCTTTCAATGGACTATAAAACGTCTTTGAAAACAATAATGATTTTCGGAAAGTCTTTATAGTGAAAATTTAAAATAAGGGTCCTAATCTTTTTTTTTTGGTAGTGAAATAAGGGTCGTAATCTAATGTACCTAAATGAGGGAGTGTGTTTAGGCATAATTAGAAGTGATTACCTCAAAATAATAGCGAGTATAAAACATGAACCGTTGATAGTGGTCTATGAGAATTAATGATGTTAAAGATAACTTGAGAATAGGAAGTGAAAGACAATAATAGGAGAAGACATAGAGGATTCATTTAAGATGGATGACTATGATAAACATAAGTTCCTCAAATTAGTGATGAGCCTAAAATGTGAGGTAGTTTAAGGAGTATAAGGTGAAGCCAAGAGAGATATAGATATGTGGTTTGTGGTGGATTGACAACGATGAGAGTAATTCTGTAGAAAATAATATTTGTGGTAATCTGATAATTTGATTATGAAGAAATAGGCTCCTTTTATAAGAGAAAATACAAGAGTCAACTCCTTCATTTTAGGAGTGATTTAATGGTAAATAAGTAATCATAAATAGGATAATAAAAATAATAACGATATATTTCAAC
>Ga0315915_1003916_pt1 | contig 18868 bp, 10 predicted proteins | sample MpolbnodulesMG_FD_207738 | JGI IMG/M metagenome (GOLD analysis project Ga0315915, IMG submission 207738) | Medicago polymorpha root nodule microbial communities from Los Angeles, California, United States - branched nodules | ecosystem: Host-associated > Plants > Roots > Nodule | place: USA...
GGGTAATTTTGTCATTTAATTAGGATTTATATGATATTATGTTTGTTATCATGTGTGCATCAAACATGTGATATGATAAATGTTTATCCTGTCAATATCATTTCTTATCATTATCCAGTTCTATATCATATCCTATCTTTATCCTATCATGTGCACCAAACGGACCCTCAAAGTGACCATGAGAGAGATTTCATTGGATTAGGATACACTAAAATCTTTGAAGTGAGGTTTGTTATTTTTTTTGGCTTAATTGTAATTTTAATCTTTTTATTGTCACTATTTTACGGATTTAATCATTATATTATAAAATAGACACTTTTGTTCCATCTTTTTTATTTTTTAATTAAAAATTGGGTAATGCTATCCAGGGCAATGGTTAAGGAGCATTAAATGAACAAATTCCACTTATTTTATTTTAATTAAAGTGATAAATAAGGCAATTAATTAAAAGAAGAAAAATGTGTATTCAATACCCTATCAAATTTCCTATTTTGTGATACAAGCATGAAATCCAATTTTGTTTTGAAGAATATTTTGTAATTTCTACACATTTGATGATTTTGTATTTGATACTTTTTTTGAGAGGTTGTATTTGATATTTTAATTGGTTGTGTATTATCTTTGAAATTGTTAATTTATTTTAGATTGAGCTATGGTATATGATCTATTGATGAAAAAAATCAACAATTAATAAAATTGTAAGAAAAATTCTTTAAAAACTTTATTTAAAACATTTAATAAGCGAAAACAGGAAAAATCTTGAGCTCAAATCCATATCATGCAAATTCAAGGTCTTTACTATTAGATCAAACTCTTAAAATTAAGTTTTGTTATTTTATTAGGTACACATATATTTGATTTTGAAATAGAATTATCGAACTCAGTATTAAATATTAATCACCTTAACTCACAACTACTTTCACCTTAATCACCTTAGTTCGTACCTACGAAAGAAACATAAATTATGAAATTAAAAATACTGATGGATTCAATGGATTAGGAACATTCTTTGTCGTGCAATGCATACAGAAAAATTCCTTTTATGGTCAACGGTGTCGTGCAAGGCGGATCCAAATAGATCACGTACCTGTAATTAATGATTAATTTTGTAAGGGATTAGTTTTGAATGATCTAAATTCATCACATATTATTTTTGAATGATCACAAGATCAGATATAAACCTTTTAAGCATACTCACAAACTATTAGTTACACATTTTATTCTTTTAATTATTTCAAAAATGAAAAAAATAAATTTAATTCTACATTTTTGTTTTCTTGTGAATGCGCATAAAATTTGTGATCAGAAAGGCTTGCTCTCACCTAAATCTATGTATAATATTAGTATCGCTGTAAATTCATATCAAAACTCATACTAATACTTAGATACGTGGAACAAAATTAGTTGAAACCAAAATCAAAGTGATCACTAACAATAAAATAATATAAGGGGTTAATACTTCTTTTGGTCCTTGTAAGTGAATTCTGATTTTAGTCCCTGTAAAAAAAAAAAGTTAGATTTCATCCCTATTATTTGAGATTCTTCCACTTTTGGTCTCTCACTTAAATTTGTTAGCAAAATCTGCTGACGTGGCATGCTGATTGTATAAGTTTGATATTTTTTTAATCCACCTAGAATTTAGAATTATTTCCATTTTTAAAAATTCAAAAACTTAAATTAAAAAAAAAACTAATTAAAAACACAAAAATCTAATATTTTAATATTTTCTCACATCTTTCATTCTCTCTCTCTCGGATCTTCTCATCTTCCAACCATAAAGCACAGACCTTTCCTCTCTTTTCATCCCCTATCTCATCAAATTCATCAAGTACATGAGGAGAAAACTCACAAAAAATTGAAATTTATGAAGGGGAAAAATGGTTAGAGTTTTCCAAACTCAGATTCGAATCCAAACCAACCCTACAAATCCAGCAAATTCATGAAGGTGGGAATATGGTTAAATTTTTTCGAAATCAATTTGGGGATCTAGAGTATTTTGTAGTTTGATTTTAAAAATCCATAAAAGATTAGGGATGAAATTGAAATGTGAATTTGTGCTAAAGCTTTCTGGGTTTGTGTTTGTCAGACCTGACATGGGTTGAAGCTTTTCGAATTTGTGAATTTCTTGTTGAAATTTTGTGAATATGTGAATATGTGGATTTCTTGCTGAAGCTTATGTTGTTCTTGTTCTTGTTTTTGTTGTTCTTGAAATTGTGTGGATTTGTGAAATTGTGAATATGTTTTTTTATATGAACATGAAGCTTGCTGCATATTCTTGTACTTGTTGATAGGCATGGCAATGGGGCGGGGTGGGGGACAAGTTTTACCTTCCCCATCCCCATACCCTATTCTCACATACTTACCCGTTACCCTACCCATATCCAACGGGGATGAGAAATTGAATCTCATCCCTATCCCCGACGGGTTCGGGGATCCCATCCCCATCCCCGTACACGTAGTGAATCATTTTTTATTAATTTTTTTGTTTTCAAACCCCAATGGCAATATTTTAAAGCATTATGTTCCCTTTAACATTTCCAAAAAAGTGTTGCCTGACAATGAGATCTGCCGTTTGGACTGGAGTGAAATGATCTAGGGTTGTGTTTCTATTTATATAAAAGGGGTAAAAAAAAGTAATTTTTTACATTTGGGACGGGAATGGGTATGAGTTCGAGGTGGGTACATATAACCCCGTTACCCGTCCCATACCCGTGTTTTGAAATCGGGGAAAACCCATACCCATACCCAAACCAGTCAAAGCGGGGAAAACCCGTCAAATCGGGGTGGGTATGAGCGGGTACCCACGGGGACGGGTATTGTTGCCATGTCTACTTGTTGAAGCTTGTTCTTGGGTTTATGATGAAGAGGAAGAAGAAGAATCTGGACCATGTGAAAAAGAAGAAGAAGAACGATGGAAGAAGAAGTTGGAAATCAAGGGCATTTGATTTTTGTGGTTTTTTAATTGTAATTTTAATTTTAATTTGTTTTTTATTTAATTTTTAAATAAAACAAACTCTAATTCCTTTTAGAAAAAATTAAAAACTAAAAGAATTACATAGTCAGTTGGACACGTCAGCAGATTCTCTTGACAAGTCTAAGTGAGGGACCAAAAGTGGAAGAATCTCAAATGATAAGGATGAAATCTAAATTTTTATTTTATAGGGACTAAAACCAGAATTCGGTAATATTATAGAGACCAATAGAGGTATTAACCCTAATATAAAAAAGAAGAAGAAGAACAATAATGATATTTGCTCATCCTGTTCAGCCCAAATTGACCTACATCTGAAGGAGAGATATCTCTTTAATTCACTATCAAAAAACTTCTTATAATCAGATACACGGGTTACAATAAATTAGCCTTCAACAAGATCTCTAAGAACAAATAGTAATTTCTTCCCCTTTGTTGAATCTCTTCTCATGGCCAATAGACTTACTAATTTACACCTAAGGTGTTTCCCAACCCTAATTTCCATACCAAAAGGAACCAACCCTTAACCTTTGATTTCGTAAGGATTCTATCTTTTGGTAAACCACTGGACTGCCTCTTGCTTAAAAAAAATTTAAAAAAAAAGAAGCACTATATATATATAATTGATCTCCTCATTTCTTTTCAATTCTAAGCAATATGGGACTTCTTAAATATGAATACTTTCAACCAACACTAACAATCTCAACCTTGATTGAAAATGATGCATCTACTTTCATTGTCAAACTCAACCATACTTGTAAATTGATGGTAATTCCCCTTTAACCTTCAACCACTTTGTTGCTTATCCTTGCATCTAACTACATTATGTAGTCCCACAAGATTCCCTTTTTATCTCTATAAACTTCATAACGTCTTCAACGTTCTTGAAGATTTTGTGCCAACTTTTTTAGGCCTTTTAGGTATATTTACAAGTTTCACCATAACCTCTTCAGGCCCTGGATTGATCAATTTTAATCCTCATGAAGGCCTTTTGCCTCTAATTACCCTTGATCTTTTAGGTAATCCCATAAGTTGTACCAGAGTACTAGAGAGGTGGAATATCTCACCTGTTTTCAAGGTGAGATACTCCACCTTTTTCAAAAACAAGACACCACCATAACATCCACAACCTCATAGAATTCTTAGACATCTGCAAATTTTATAGAGTCATCATTTACCTTCACTCAGTACAATCCTTCTTGAAGTGATCGGTATTATGACACTTGAAACACTTATACTCTGAGACACCTGAATTTGATCTACCTCAAATTTCTACTTTCAAGGATCTTGGTAGTTGTGAAGTTTGTCCTAAATTAGATGAAGAGATTGTATCTCTAAAAAGTAAAATAGAGCAAGCTTCAAATGCTCCTACGGTTTTTGCTAAATTTTAAAATAAAAATGAAAGGTCCTCCTTCAAAGATCTTACAAGAGGAAACCTTAAGAGAGAATTAAAAAGATAAAATTCCATGAACACAACGTTAGGTGTCACTATTGTGGAAGAAATGGTCACACCACACCTCATTGTCATGTTAGGAAAGTTGTTGTTTCTAAAGTGTAATGATGTGGATATCCAAACATTTAAATTGTGCTATTAATCCCAAAGACCCAACTTGTGCAGGGGAACTAAGTTTACCTAATTAATTTTGTAAGAATGTCTTGGAACCATGAAAATACAATAGTATCTACATAGTTGTTGTTCAAGGTATATAACTGAAGATGCATCCATGTTCATTTACTTCAAAAGACATGAGGGTGGCTTTGTCTCTTACGGTGAAAATAATCAAGGTAATATTTATATAAATGAGTTGTGGGAAATCCTTCCACAACAACTAATTATGTAGTTTGAAGGACTTAAGCACAATCTCCTAAGTATAAGTCAATTTTGTGGCAATGGGTTTACTATAACTTTAATACCTAAGGTTACATCATTGAGCATACTAGGGATAAAGAAATTGTATTTAAGGGTCTAAGAGTTGAAAATGTCTATATGCTTGATTTAGATGATGTGTCACTAAGTGTTTGCAAGTGTCTCATAGACAAGAGTGAATACTCGTGGTCATGGCATATATGTCTTTGTCATGTCTTCTTAGATTTACTAAATATAGTGATGTCCAAGGATCTAGTTGTAACACCCTAAACCCTTAAAGCGGTAAATCTCGCAAATAATACAATCATACAAAGGATTTATATGCTACTTCTTCTATAAGTCCAAACATGCATAATTAATTTTTTAAAATATTGTAGCGGAATAATATCATACATCTCATCAACAGATAAATAAAACTCTCCAAGTCGCCATGCCACATAAATCATGATACATCACCAAAACATAAATTTCAAGTCGCAACATACTGAGTGATAGTCTCGTCAAAACACAAAAATAACGACATAAGACCGACACATAACCTTAGAGCATTTCAAATGCAACAGATGTTATTTTCTCGCTTCTCGAGCAGTTGGAAACATCGCAATCTTAGAGTTTGAGACAATGCTACATAAACCTGTGCTACGATAGTGGAGCGTGCTCGGAATATGGTGGTTGATTGGCAATTGGCAAATGCTCCTGCTACCCTTGCATCATATGCGCATCAGCTCCCTTCATCGTCATAGAAGATGGGGCCTTCTAATACGGCACAACATGTTGCTACTTCGTTGCAGCACCCTATGCCGGGGAGGTTTAAACGCAACATCGATGCGTCTTTTTCTTCTCAGTTCAATCATACAGGTATTGGTATTTGTATTCGTGATTCAGACGGTACCTTTGTTATGGCTAACACTGTTACATATCCTTGTATTATTTCGGTCGATGTTGGTGAAGCCTCAGGTCTACATTCGGCTTTGCAATGGCTAAGTGATATGCAGTTCGATGGTGTGGATTTTGAAACTGATTCTAAGCTGACATCTGATGCCTTTCTATCCACTAGGAACGACACATGTGAATTTGGTTCTATTATTTTATCTTTTCATTCACTTTTTAGCTTTTTCTTTTCTAACTCTTGGGTGGAGTTTCTTAGGCGACAAGCCAACGCGGTTGCTCATGCTCTTGCAAGAGAAGCTACGTTCATAGCTAGTCCCGTTGTTTATTATAATATACCTAATTGTATTGAAACTCTTATTATTAATCAAATGATATAAACATGTTTACCTAAAAAAAATTAAAGATCCTGGGAGCAAGACAATCCCTTGCTCATTATAAGAAAAAATCACAACTAGGGCATTCTGCGATCCGAGAGCAAGCATTGATGTCATGCCATTATCAATGATAGAAATGCTAGAAGGAGTACGAGTGAAACCCTCAAATATGATCCTCACTACAGCCATAAAATATACGGGTGTACACAAAAAATTGAAAAAAAATATGGGTCTACACAAACGAAAAAATATGAAAAATATGGTTATTTTAAAAAGTTGAAAAAACTGAAAGAAAAATGTAGATAAACCATAAAATATATGGGTCTACACAAAAAATATAGAAAATAAAAAATCAAGAGCCACAAAATAATTGGCCTCTTAAAAAAAGTAGCAAAAGAAAAAAAAAAACACTTCTACTAGTACCCATCTTATTTTCGTACAAGGAAGGAAGATTGGTATAGTTTTACATCTAACTCCAATTTGATTTTTTAGCCTACTTTTTCAAATATATCCCACTTTTGCCTAAGCTACATTACAATACCAAAAGACATTTAAAGTGTGTAAATAGTATGATCCTGAATGTCTGTTTAGAATTGTTTCAAATTTATACCAAGATACATTAATATGATGACTAGAGTGGGAAAATGTCGTGACCAAACACTACAAGCTTTAGGAGGTACATACGTGTATCTTGGAGGAAAAAAAATATGGTTGAAAGGATGAACTATCTTCTCTAAGCTTGTCCTGCTTGCATGATAGTGGTAAGTTTGTCAAGCATGTAAATTGAATGGATGATGATCTGAGCAACCTCTTTGGAAAGGCAAGTTCTTAGAAAAAATGCAAAATTTTAGTTCTTTATGTTGTTACTTGAGGAGAACCAACAGTTTAAGTTTGTGGTTGTGATGACAGACCATCTTACATTATTTTTTAACATATTTTTCAGTCATTTTAGTTATGATTTTAGGGGTTTTAGAACGATTGTCTATGGTTTAAGGAACATTTTGTAATGTTTTCTTATCGAGTCATATAATTCTCGTTTTCCCTAAACCAAGCAATTCTTAGAGGTTTTTTTTTTTATGTATTCGGTAAAACAAAACACCTCATGAAGAATTGGGAAGACAATAAATGAAGATTCAATAAGCCCCTGAATACATTACAAGTTCAGAAAATTCTATCTCAAGTTCCAAGACATGTTTGAATGAAGAAAGCACTCATTAAGACGAAGAAAGGGCAAGAAACACGCTAGAAACTAGGGTCGTGCGCCCCGGGTGTGCTGCAATGCGACCCAAAGGTGTGCAAAACATTGTTGAAAATAAATGTTTTAACACTCACGTGTGGCGCACATAGAGAAAAAAAAAACTGCTTTTGGTTGCAGGTTTGAGGAAAAAGCCCAAATTTTAAGCCCAAACTCATTTGGAAATCAGCCTATAAATGCAACTCCTTTCATTCACAAATTCTCATACATAACGAAGCGGCTCAAGAGGAAGGCAAACACTATGATCATTAATGGAGGAGTCTTTCCTCAACCATTGTCTCTATACCTTTTTTGTTGTCAAATAACTTAATGGCAAGATTCACACATTTTTTTTTTATTTTAGTGTGGAGAAGTGGGAAATCCAAGGTTCAAACGTCCGATCTCTACAAATTTTGTCTCATGTAGTTGCCAACTGGCCTACACTTACAAGATTAATATAAACTAGTTTATTTACAATTCAATCCTTATCCATTCAATTAAATAATCAAAATATTCAAACATGCTTAATTTTATATAAAAGATACTAAATTTTTGTAGAACATTTTTTAATTTTTTTTTACCCATAGTTTAAACTTATTTTCTTTTACAATTTGTATCATTCCTTATTGATCAAATAACTTGATTTTTTAAACTTTAAAGAATCAAATAAATAAATTTTTATAACTTCTATTATTAGGAAGTTATACTCCACACCCCTACTATTATACCTTGACCCCAACATTTTACATAAACTGCCAAATTTACTCTTTATATAAAATAAAGCATAATTCACCCTTTCACTTGTTCACTCCACTTTCACCCCCACATTTTCTGGAAAAAAATGGTCGCTAGGAAAAAAAAACTCCCACTCCTAACAAATAGTAAGCTTTCTTTGATGAAATCATCAATTATTGATTACTCTCCCAATTGTTTCCAAAAAAAATAATATAATTTTTTGAATAAGAAACTATTACTAAAATTAACAATTATTAAAGTTGTCCATGATCGTATTCTTTTCAACGAGGCATTCAAAAGACACTTGCAAATTCAACCACGTATCTCGTTGAAGAAGAAGAAGCATAGACCTTAATCTCATACTTTATTCTTCTGCTTTTTTATTTGTATAGAAAAATGAAGAAATTTTTTATAGTAATGTTTTAACATTCTATGGGAGGATTTTAGGAACTAGATTATATATATGTAGCTAGCTGCTATAAAGTGTTGTGAGGATTCGGAAAGGATGTATTGAGATTTCGGGTATGCATACTGGAAATGTTAAACATGAGTCTTCCGAATAATTTTTGGAAATGTAACAATGAGTATTCCAATAAAAATTCGGAAAAGTTTTATAGTGTAAAAAAAATAAAAATACATATCTAAAAGAATATCATGTGGGGGTGAACTCATACTTTTTTTTTTTTTGAAGAAAGGGGGCGAACTCATACTTAATTGAGAAACGTTGAAAGTAAAGATGAAAAATTAATGTATAAAAGGTTAAATAGCATAAGGGATAAAATTGGGATTTTTAAAGATTTGTAGGGATGAAAGTACATGTGACGGGGTATAGGGTAAAATTTCCCTATTATTATATATTTTGATAATGGGAAGGCCTAGAGTATTCACAATGGAGACATCCCTTTTTGGGTATTTAAATCGGGATCACGGTACACAACATTCATTTATAATTTTTTAATAGTAGTACATAATAAACACTTAATCCCTCAAACCCAACATCTCACACAAATTTCTTAAATGAGACTCACTAATCAATTATCAAAAACTTTATATCATTAACCCACTTGGGTTTGCCTAGTGGTATTGACTTGAGACCTGGGAGTGTGCTTCTCCTCAAGGTCTCAGGTTCGATTCTCTCTGGTGCCAAGTTTAGTAGGCTACTTTAGCTTCATCAAAAATATTATTTTATATCATTACATTTCAATTTTTTAATATTTCACTTAAGATTGAGTTCTTAAGTGACATCTTGGTTCTTACAAGACTCCGGAAAAATTTCTCCCCTATAGGGATACCTAATTGGTACAAAGTCTTAAAAGTTTGAAACCCATTGTGGGGTCTCATGGGCCAAACTAAATAGCAATATGACATTAAAATGATCAATATATATCAGCTATATTTTTCTATAAAAAAGGTTAACACAATTGGAGGAGGATGACTAAAATAAAGAATATCCGTACATAAAAAAATAGCGCAAGGAAAACAATAGAGGTGAATAGATTAGACCAATGTAGGTTTCTTTCTTTTTCTGAAAAGACTTTAACCCCATGCTGTTGGAAAGTGAGAAAAAAAAATAGGCATATGATTAAGCCCTAGTTGTGAAATACGTGAGAACGGTAATATGTGTGCAAAGGTGCCGCACTGAAACAACTAGCCGCGACTGAGAAGACAAGAAATTAGGGTTTCGGTAGGGCAGCAAACTTGCTTTAATTTTGCTTCAAACTGGAGCAAAGGGTTTTCCTCGTTAAATCCTTGATTTTAAGGTATGTTTTAATTCATGTTTATAAGTGCTAATTAAATGCAATTGCTATTGCTTTTGATCTCCACTTACAGTAGGTACTAACTCTCTTTACATTTTCAATCCCAAATCCTTTCTCAAGACTTTGGAAGAAGTTTTTGTAAAACCCTCATGTTTCCTTCGTAAAACCTAGCTTAATTGACAATTTCGATATTGTTGTTTCAGACACCTTTAGTTGTTTCGAACTCAAAACCTTGCACTAGTGTTTATAAAATTCTGTGTGGTTTGACACTTGTCTACAAACCTAAAAACAAGAAGCTGCATATTTGTTATATTTTCTTCTTCTTCTTCTTCCCTTTGTATAAATTTTTTCTTAGGCTGCATCATCTGATAATTGGTTTTCTTTTCTGAGATGAAGGATTCTTGTTTGAAGAATATATGCTCAAATACCCAATAAAATAAAGGGATATGATATTTAAAAAATCACGATATTAAAGATTTATGAATCTATTCTTTCTTTTGTGTGACCCTCAATTTGGGACGAGAGATAAGTAAATTCTATCAAAAAATTATTGCATCTAGGATTCGAAAAGGATTATCAAATTTTGGTGTAATTTTAGTGACTTGGTTTTGGTCTGCTGAAGTGGTTCAGGGTGGTGACCTTTGGTTCATTGCATTTTCTGTGTTTTTTAATTTTTTCTTTTTCTGCTTTGATGTCTTACTGATTTTATATTTGATGGGGGCTCTTTCTAGTCCCCTAGTTATTTAGTGTTGTTGCTTGAATTTGTAAGGGGTTTGGCTCTAAATGTAATCATTTATTTATGTACGTAGCTTTTGTACTCTTATACATAGAATTGTAATTTTTGACCAACTTCTGGGTATGCCTTTTGATTGGATTGGTATATAATGAAATTCATTTTGTTGTTAACAAAATAAAAAAGATGGTGCAATTTGGTCCCTTTAAGTCATCTTCCGTCAACCAAATAAATCTCCACCGTCAAAACCGTTAAGCCAATGTCTAAGGTGGATACACATTGCAAGTTGTCACGTCGCCGTTCACATGTATCTATTTAACGTTTTGGCAAAAGACTGACGGTGAGGATTTATTTGGCTAACAGATACTAACTTGAGGGACCAAATTGTAACGTTAATAACTTATGGGACCAAAATGTAACCAACAAATAACTTAAGGGACCAAATCATTAATTAAGCCTATTATGTATTATCACTACCAACTAAGCTAAGCTCATGAGGACTTGTAAAGTCATGTTTAACTAATCATCTCTGTATTGTTGAGATTGGTGTAGTTGCTATGAATCTTTTGTAAGGGGATTAAGAGTATTAATCATATATTTCTGTCTCAATATTTATATTTTGTGAACTTTATAATGAGTTTTTTTTACTCACTGTAGTGGATCTTAAAACTTAACTAGGTGTAATTGCACTAATTCTTAACTCGAATCCATAAAAGCGAAAAAGAAAGTGAGGTTTTGACTGCAATTTACAAAATAACACAAATCATTAACTGCAATCTCAAAATTTAGAATACCTAGTTGTAATTTCTCTTAGAATTTTCGACTCATTGTGTGTAATTTTGTTTGCATGTTCTTGTCCACTACCAACGATTCACTACTCGTGTCGTCGTGAATTCAACTTTGTACGATTGCATTTTCTTTGCTTTATATTTTCTTTTCTATTAAAAAAGTCTTTCTTGTGTATGTTGTTAATTTGAAAATTTAGTTTTTCTTTAATGAATTATACTTTCAACTTGGTCCCCTTAAGCTCGATCCTTGACTCCATTCCTGTTTATACAGATCATAGTATTCCCTTGTTGCTAACTCCTTTTGCAATGCAGTGTTAATTAGAAAGGCTGAGAGTCCTTATGGAAGGAAACAGTAAAGAGAGAAGGACGAGGGAACAATGTCCTCCTCCACCGCAACAGTACCCTTGGCTTCTTTATTTAGACAACGAAGCATGCGAAAAGAATCACATATTTTGCAGCACATTAGAACCTACCATAACCTACACAAAAAATATTCCAGAGCTAAGGGATGCAGAGTTATGGACTGTACAACATGGTTGGTGTCTTTTGGCAAATCTTGTATCAACCGCTTACAAGCTTTTTCTTTGGAATCCATGTAGCCTTCAGAAAATCGAGCTCCCACCCGTTACACCTTATGTCGGTAGTGGATGCGATTGCATTTTGTCACCCTCTCCAACTACAACTGGTCAAGTTTGTTCCATATTTTTATTCTCACCGTACACCACTTCAATATTCTACTGTCAACTTGGAGATAAAAAATGGACTGAAGTAGACTATCGCGAGGAGATGGCTTCAGCTATGAAAGGTAAAAGTGCCTCTTTGGTGAGGTGCAAAAGCTATCTTATAAAAAACCCAGTTTACTGCAATGGTTGCATATATGCAGAGTCATTTGGAAGTTTTTTAGTAGTAATCGAAGAACAGTCTGGAAACCGATGCCTTAAAGTAAGCCATATACTTGTTCTCATGCCAACACTTCCACCAACAAGATTTAACCTTATATGCAGGTTGTTAGGATACAACAATGAGCTATTCCGAATCGAAATTGTGCATACACTAGATAAAGTCATTTCTGTCGTTGTCTACAAATTTGAATTTTCTTTATCAGTGTGGGAAACGGTGAAAAGCATCAAGGATAAATTGTTCTTTGTATCCTATGTTGACTCACCCTTTGCTTGTCAAGCAATTAATCCCGAAACGGAAGGAGGCCGCATCTATTTCACTCTTCCATACAAAAATTTCATTTATATTTATAACATTGAAGACAAGAGTCTCATGTTTTCTCAACCATTCCCAAATTTACTAGAAATGACGTCTTGTTTGATGTGGTTCATGCCAGATATAAGGTAAAATTTAAATATATTATTATCAATACATGTCTTTCACAATTTGTTAAAATTAAGTTATATATACCATTATAAATAAAGGCTATTTTGAATTTAATATGTTGTGTAGGATGGCAACAGATATATTGGAAGTAGAAAAAGAAAAGGAAAGTATAAGTGGAGCAATTCATACAAACGAGAAAGGCGAAGCAACTACTAAAGAGTCTGCACTTCCTTTAGATGTGGCCAGAATGATTGCAAAGCGTCTTAATGGATTCGATTATATGCATTTTCGAGCTACAGACAGACTCTTCTGGTTAGGAGCACCACCGGTTCAATGGAATGAAATGTCAATATTAAGGTTTGATGATAATTCACTATGTCCTTTACTTGTGTTCTTAGATAAGGACAATATCTTCACTTTCGTGCATCCAAAGCATGGTCTCAAGTATAAATATACCATTAAATTGCCAAAAGTGAAGTTTCTTGGAAGCAATGCAAACGACGATGAATACTTGAATTCAGATTGCGAAATTTGTTACTCAAAAGACGGTTGGCTATTATTGACAATGAACACAGATTGTTCATTTTTCTTCAACCCCTTTACAAAAGAAGTAAAACCCTTTAAGTATGGACCTGTAACAATAAGGAGTGCTATGTGTGTTGGCTTTTCACGTTGTCCAACCTCTTATACATGTGTGATTGTTAATTTTAATGAGAGTAAACCACTTCACTATTAGACACCAATATTTAGACTCATATATTCTGGCTCAAGGTATGATAAATTATTTGATTTCGAACATGGTTACTTTTCACTTGACAACAAAAGTCCTACTTTTCACAATGGAGCCTTTTATTATCTTAGTAACAAAGGAATGTTGGGAGTTATAAAGTTGGTAAGAGGAGGAGGAAGGGGAGCAAGTTGGAAAGAATTTAAGGAACCACAATCTCCATGCACTGATTCTATCAACAGTTTTTTAGTAAAATGCAATGGTGATCAATTGTCGGTATTTGAAGGACCTTTTGGTAAATGGGTTCGAGTTTTCAAGTTGAATGAGTCAACAATGACATGGAACAAAGTTGAATGCCTGGGAAATCACATGCTTTTTGTTGGCAATACATCGTTTTCTGCAGAGGCAAACATTCCAGGAATGGAAAACAAAATATATTTTCCTAAATTCTATGGCCAAAGTATTGTGTTTTATTCATTAGAAACAAACAAGTACCACACTTTTGAAGATGAAGTGGTTAACTTTGAGAGTGTAAGAGAACCATTGAATAGCAGTTGGATTGAGCCAAGGTGGAACTAAGTTCCCATTAGTTTGTGGCAAACTAAGTTGTTTGTGAATTATTATTTTTTTAATTTGGACTTTTATGCTATTGTTGTTTTGAGAATTTTTTTTTGTATCTATTACTCCTTCTACTGTATATATTGTTGTTAAAAGTAAAAGGATCTTAAAATACATTAACTAATTTTGTGGCTGTCGAGTTAGTTTAAACATTAATATGGTATACAAATGTCTGCTACAAAAATGTGCTTCATATAACTGTATTTGAATTTTCCGTCGGTTCAAAGCGCCGCCAAATATGACTTCCACCAAATGGAGATACAACGCTGAAATTGGCACCGTTATATTGTAGTGGCCGTTTTTGCCAATATCGGGAAAAACTTCCAGCAAGAGGATTGCCATCGGTTAAAACCGACCATAATAAGAAAAAGTGTTTAGGTTATGCCAAGGTTTAGCAGCAGTTCCGACTGCTGCACATTTTTTATAAATACTTGTCAATGGTTCCTAATGTCACTAACTTATTAGCAACAAAAAAAGCAAAATGCAGTAGTGACATAATTTTTCACCAGTAAAGGAATACAAGACATAAAACACAGAAAACCAGTGCATTATCTATTCTAAAGCACGGAATATATTAATTTCATTGCATGAAAAAGTAACAAGTTCAGGTAATTAGGTAAAGTTGTTCGTGAACTTCAAGTAACTAGGGTTTTTGCTCTAAGTAAAAGAAAAAATTAAATACTTTCATTGCAAGCATAAGGACCAATTATCATGTGAACATCGAAGCTTACTTGCTGCACCAACTTCATGATAAAGAGCAATCATCCCCAATATTAAACAGGAGTGATACAGAGAGACATTTTTTTCTTTTACTACATCACACAAACAAACACCAACTTTTTGTTCCTTCTCTTATTTCCATTCATGTTTGACCCCAACAAAGTAAGCATAATTTTACAATTACATTATCAAAGAGACATAATTCAAGATAATTCATCTCTCAAACAACTTAAACAAAGCTCAATAAATTAAACTCATGATAGCTTAGTTTCAGTTGCTTACATTAGAGTAAGTATAATCACCATAAATGTTCAAAAAAGATATATGACATAAAGTAAAAACAAGGAATTAAAGCAACAAGGGATAACTAGAAGAATACCAAAATTGTTTGCAGCTCCTTCATGTTCTTAGAAAGAGAGACAAAACTTACATTACAAATGTTCTTGATAGATATTTAAATGAAGGATCATTCATGTAGTAACTAAGCTAGTTCTAGAAGCAAGTATGACTCACCTTGATCTAGAAGGATTTATTATCCATCATGTTAGGGACTAATGTTGAATATGTTAGGGTGCACTTGTGTAATCTGAGTATGAACTTGACTATATAAGCATTGTAAGACCTCACAATAAAATCACCCAAAAATATAATCAATTATGTCTCTCTAAATTCTATGTGTGTAATCCTTGCTCAAACTCAGTCTTATCATTTAGTGCTTTCATTTTGATCTTATTCTCAGTAATTGAAGTTGAGTGATGGAGTTTTTGATATTTGAAGGAGAAGAAGATGCATATTGGTGGATCCTTTGTGTGAAAAATATTTTAGAGCAAGAGGAACATCCAAAGGTGGCTAAGGTAATGATGGCTCTCGAATGGTGGGTTTGGTGGTCTCAACGTCATTGAGAAGCATTTTGGGAAAAGTTTACCACTTATTTTTTGCAGCGCTTATAGCCGGAATGGTGACTCCTTTTACTGATATTGGACGAGAAAATGGAGCGAACTTATGAATCGATTAATTTCGTCTAGGAAACTTCCTTTCTTGTAGGTTTCGTTTTCGATCCAGTCCCTTCAGATTTTGGTAACCAAAATTTGTCTTCTCGATTGAGGTGACACCAATTATCTCAAACAATAGAATTATGTACAAGTTGTTTTTATAGGTGGAGTTCATGATCAAAATTGTCGAAAAAGAGTTAAGAAACTTGATAGATTTGGGATGAGCCCAAAATTTGTTTTGAACAGTAATAGCCTCACATTTTGTGCTTGTGAAATGAACATATTTACGCTCCTCCAACTTTGTAACCCGATTTTGCACCTCTGACTTTTCATCTCTAATTGACCATTCTATGACGTTCATTGTAGACTTACTTTATATTTGTCAAACTGTCTTTACATTTACTCTTCAAATTCATCAGAATATGTTTAGGTTGCACCAAACTCTTTGTCAGGTCGACAGTGACCTTCTTGTCTTTCTCTGTTTAAGTACCCACAAGAAGGTGTGCTTCTAACTCTGGCTCCATCTTATGGTTGTGAGCTCCATTAAGAATAGCCAACTACCATTCATTATCTTCCTTCCTTAAATAACCATGTAACCTAAACATACACCAACATTTCCATGAGTTCGTGTCTTCAAGCTTCAATTTCTTCTTCTTCTTGGGTGCTTTGTGTTCACCACTTCTTTCACAAGCCAACAATAACACTAGTTTTTAGGAACTATATTTATCTATAACGATAGTTTCATGTATATTCGGTGAAAAAATAATGGTGCGGTGTCCACTTCATTATCACAAAGTTTAGAAACACCAGAATCAACAAGATAAGGTTCACTTCAACGGAAGGTTCAATTTTCGGTTTCACATCAATGGAAGTTTCAACCTATAGGTAGTTTCAAATCGACGGAAGACTCAATATTACTTGGTGTTGACTCAACAACATTATCAACCACATTTTCAACCATAACTACTAATAAATAACAAAACATTAAAAAAAGAAATATCATCAATAATTATTTTAATCATTCAATGAAAATAAATCAAAAAATATTGAAGAAAATTTGCACAATTTAAACGGATTAAAAGATGCATTACATTTTTTTTATGTCAAATAAGTGTAGAACCCTTCCAGCAATCCTTATTCAAAGATTCAAGACCAAAATTTAGCACAAAAAATAAGAAATTTGGGGGTTTTTGGATGGAAGGGGGGAAAAAGTTGGCGAATGAATAATTAGGTGGAAGATACATACTTTTATACATGAAAAATATCAAGCATGATAGTTAACTGCCGCTGACACTCAGCCAACGGTAGCTAACTACTGTTGAGTAGCAAATGACAGTTAATTGTCACGTAGGTATATTTTTTTTTGGGTGTCTCGGAGAAAAATTGGAAGCGGAAATAGCCATTTTCGAAAACAATAGAGATGAATCGGTTTATCCCATGTAATTTTCGAGTTCTGCTCTTTACCCAAACGTTTCTGCTCATTCCCAAAGTAATTGTCCAAAATGCCCTTACGTGACTTAAGTCACGCTAGTGTATAATTTACGTGAGTTAAGCTACGCTACGTGAGTTAACTCACGCCAGTGTTAATTTACAAATACTGGAGCGTGAGTTAACTCACACTACATAATATGCAAAGAAATTTCGAAATTAAATAATTATTCAAATGGTAATATAAATAAATAATTATTCAAATGGTAATATAAATAATATCAATGCTAATAATATAAATTCTCAACAATTACATAATAAAACCTCATTTTATTAATACTTTGATACAATTACATAATACATAATTTGATACATTTTATTGAAATAAAGTAAATATGCTTCTTTGAGGTAAAAATATACCAACTTAGGGGTAACAAAGGATCAAGGTCGGTGGCAAAAGAGACCAGCCTTCTTTGGGCAAAAAGACATCATCCCTTCGGGGTAAGTGTAAATGTGGTTCGTTTTATACCCCAAGAAAGAGTCTTTTTACCCACGGTAAAAAGATTATCGGGATAAAAAGAAGCAAATTTACATTTACCCCGAGGATTGACCACTCTGTGTCCCAAGCCGGTTGGTCTATTTTACCCCCTTCCTTGACCCTTTTTTACCACTAAGTTGGCCCCCAAAAAAGCTAAAAAAAACTAAAACTATAAAGGTGAAAGAGTGAGGAGGAGAAGAGAATGTATGGTGTGAGAAAATAGTGAGTTTTGGATGGTATTTATAGGGATAAATGGGTAGCATATGTTTTATTGATACTAAATGCAGTCAAAACATTCAAAAAAACGTGTAAAAATGAGTTAAATTGAAGGTTGAATACCTGACCAACTTCAAAAAAACGTGTTCTTGAACAAATTCCACCGGCCAACTTAGCGTGAGTTAAGTCACGCTAGTGTTAACCTTGGCGTGAGTTAAATCACGCTAGTGTTAACCTTAGCGTGTTAACCTTGACGTGAGTTAAGTCACGCTACTGTGGCCGGTTGTTCCACACTTTTGTTAATTTTTGCACTTGTCTTATGATTGCGTATGTAATTAATAAATTCCAATAAAGTAAATAAATAAATTAGAATAAATTAAGCGTTAATTCGAATAAAAATTGTGTATTCAATAAATTCGAATAAAAGTTACATTATATTACATTCGGGAATTCAGCGTAAATTTGAATAAAAATTGCGTATTGAGTAAATTCGAATAAAAGTTACATTACATTACATTCGGGAATGTTCCTTCCAACTACAACAATTATCTTACCACTGAATGGGGTAAATTCAAACTTGCTAAACAACAGCTCTTAAGCATTCATCCGGAAGTTTTTTTGTTTCATTCAAAAGATTAAATTTTTGTTAGTTTGGTTTAGATGATGGTATTCAAGTGCCAAAAGAATGAGGTCCAGTCCTTGACACTTCAATACCTTCATCTAAACCAAACTAATATGAATTTAATCTTTTGAATGAAACAATAACACTTCCGGGTGAATGCTTGGGAACTGTCGTTTAACAAGTTTGAATTACCCCATCCAGAGGAAGATAATTATTGTAGTTGGAAGGAGCATTCCCTACCTAATCACGATCTTTTGGCGGAATCAGACTGTTGATTATATCTTCAGTTGATCTCAGCAACGTTACCCGCATATCGATCCACTGGAACATG
>Ga0315915_1003917_pt1 | contig 18867 bp, 7 predicted proteins | sample MpolbnodulesMG_FD_207738 | JGI IMG/M metagenome (GOLD analysis project Ga0315915, IMG submission 207738) | Medicago polymorpha root nodule microbial communities from Los Angeles, California, United States - branched nodules | ecosystem: Host-associated > Plants > Roots > Nodule | place: USA...
AAAATTCATACGTAACTTTATTCGAATTTATTCAATACTCAATTTTTATTCTAATTCACGCTGAATTTATTCACGATGAGTTAAGTGGCGCATAGTGGCTACTTTTTTTAATTTATTTACTATATTCAAATTATTTTATTTACTTTATTCTAAATTATTTTATTTACTTTATTCTAAATTATTTGTTCACTTTATTTTTAATTATTTATTTTCTAAATTATTTGTTCACTTTATTCTAAATTATTTATTTGCTATATTCTAATTTATTTATGCACTTAAAATAAATTCGATTTTATTCTAATTCAATATTTATTCTAATTTAATTATTCATTAAATACAAAATTAGAAAATTAATTCGATTTTATTTATTCAATACTTAATCATAAACATAAAATAAATGCAAATATAAATACAAATAAAAAACAAAATTAATAATAATAACTCTCGTTTTATTAATATCATTCAAACATTACAATAATTAATACATATATTTTATTTGAATTCACTAATCTACTTAATATCTTTTTACCCTCTTGGGGTAAAAAGTTATTTTTACCCTCTTGGGTATATAGTGATAGATCTTGGGGGAAATAGTGATCAGTCCTATTGGGGAAAAAGACATCAAGATCCCTTGAGGTAAATTTAAATTTGGTTCCTTTTATACCCCCAGGATGATTCCTTTTACCCATGGTAAAAAGATTTTGGGAGTAAAAGGAAGCAAACCTAATTTTACATCAAGGGATGATGTCTTTTTCCCCAACCCGACTGACAACTATTTCCCCCAAGAATCGACCACTATATACCTAAAGGGGTAAAAAGAGCCTAGAGACTATAGAAGAAAAAAAAAAGAGAAAGAGGGGGAGAGAGTGGGAGGAGATAATGTGAGATGGTGTGGGGAAATGAGGAAGTTTGTGAGGGTATTTATAGGTAGGAATGATAACCTAGTTTGTATCTACCATAAATGTGGTCAAAAAACAGGTGTAAAAATGTGTAAATTGAATGTTGAAAACCTGACCAAAGTGAAAAAAATGTTTGTTCTTCAGTTCTGACCACCGGCCAAATTGCGTGAGTTAACTCGCGCAAAGGCTCAGTGGTGCGTGACTTAAGTCATGCAGAGATTATAAGGTGCGTGAGTTAAGTCACGCAGCGTGACTTAACTCACGTCGGGGTATATTTGAAAAGGCTGCAGGGCGCGAGTGTTTTGTACAGGGGGAAGAGCAAAAATCAATTGCTAGCTCGCTTGAACATAGTGATTCGAAGACATGGGTATTTTGATCACTTTAGTTTTATCATATTATTTGTAGGCATTTTGTCGTTGTATGTTATTAACTTGAATTTTGTGAGTTTGTTTGCATATTCATCTTTTACGTTTTTATAGATGTTGAATGATGTACTTTATCGATTTGATTAAATGAATATTGTTTTGTTTTTGTCAAAAAAATATATATAATGTTTTTGAAGGGTAATAACAAAAAAAATATTAGTATTTGTAATTTGTTTCTATTAATCTTAAAATATGCACAAATTAATTTTATTTTTTAGGTTTTATTTTCTATTAACAACTAAAATTTGTTGAGCTTTTTCTCAAGATAAATTAACCCACTGTTGTTGAGCTTCTTCTCAAAAAGATAAATTAACCTACCAAAATTGACACAAAAGAGAATCAAACATGAGACTTTAAGATGAGCATACAAGTTCAAAGTCGAAACCACCAGACCAACTCAAGTGGATTAATATTTATTAAGCTTTGCCTTTTATATAGTTATATAAACATGCAAACACAAAATATTAATTGAAAAACCTTTTCAATTAACAAGAAAATAGTTATTTATTATTTATTGAGCTTTATTTTTATTTACAATTCAACATATATTTTTTGTCAAGTACAATTCAACATATTAATTATAAATTATTTGTATCATAATTTTCAACTTAATTCTATGAACTAAAACACGTGTTTAGGTTCAATTCAATTTTGCTTTTATGTAATTTTAGTTATTTGAAAAATTCAAAGGATATGAAATTATGTATTTTTTAATACTTTTTATTTTGATAAAAATAATATTAAATATAAATCCAACTTTGGAGCCCTTATTTAATGACAATTGTTTTGGCTCAACCAATGAAATCCACAATGGGTCAGACGAATGTGAAATATGTAGCACATTTTGACAGATCCAGTGCGACTTTGGATCCTCTGCTTTTGTCTCATTTCAAAATATGTGTCTATCTTTCTTTTGATCTTTTCCGTCTTGATCTTATTTCCTTATATTTCCTATCTAAAATTTAGAGATGGACACAATTAGGGAATGAGGGAGAAGATAGTGAATGAAAGGAGATGATCCAAATTCATCTAGTGTTCATAGAATATTTGTTAATAGAGGACATGTATTAATACTTTAGTATAAATTTTTCAAAAATAAAAAATGGGTCATATTAATAAGTGTCTTTGGAGCATTTGTTAATGATTTTGAAATGAAAAATATCTGATAAAACTTCCTCTTTGGATTTTTAAACAAATTTCTTTAGTACGCTTGTTAGCATTTTCCATTAAAATAATACCTTAATGTTCGGCTTACTCGCACATACTTGACTCCTCATAAAGTTCTTTGTTAAAATAATTATTTTTCAAGAATTATTTTTTAATGAAAAGGACAAAGCAACAATGAGTACAAGTATTAATTAATACCTTAATCCCTCAAAAAAAAAAATTATTAATACCTTAATATAGATCATTATTTAATGATTTTTTTGTCTTGCACAAGAAGATTAAAAAAAAAAAAGCCTTAACTCAAATAGAATTTAATCTATCTCCATTTTAAACAATACTTCAAATCAATCATCCAAAGAACCTTCAAAATATCTTACTATTTATCAAATAATTTATTTTTTGACAGATCAAATAAATTATATATTTTCATATTATATTTACCTTACTTTCGAACTTCATTATCATTTTTTTCATTTCTTTAGGAATCAAAGGATTAACACAATAAAAAGAAATTAGAGAATGGTGACCAATGCATTAATAAGCAACTATGTAAGATGATTTTTTTAAGAGCATTGCTATATATCTTGAAGGATTTTATAACGAGAGTGTCCTGAATAGCAGTCCAACCAATTAAAGTATTAGCTAGCCGAAAAACATGGGGAGTCATGTTCTTAATTTTTTATTTGTTATTAAGCAGTCAAATAAAAATGGAATCTAATGGCCATTAATTTGTCAGCACATTCGGGAACTGTTCACGAAGTTGCTTTTCGTTGGATCTATCATTTTCGTTTTTTTAAATAAACTACAAGATAAGATCTTGCCAACGAATGTCCTAATGACATTAGTTAAGAAAATGTTCTATGGGCACTAGATGAGTTTGAATTTTTTAGGAAATGTATTATTAACTTTGTTATAATATAATTTGTTGAGAAGGACATATATATATATATATATATAAACACACACATAAAACAAAAATCCAAAAGTACATATCTATCAAAGTACTCGTTCTTCGTCCAAGAAAATAACTACTCCATATAATTTGTGTGACAAATGTAAGCAGTAGAATAGAGTATAGCATAGGAGCATGGGGCAGAGAAAGCATCAAGTTAAGAGAGGTTAAATAAGAGAGTTAGGATTGGAGGAACTATTCCATAATAGAGACAGAGCAGAGATGGTAGCATGCATGCATGCTTATCGATTTTCACCATATCCTTGGAAGATTATTATTTATATGAAATTATTATGTATCAAAAACGGTTTCATCACCAGTATCATCAGATGACAGATTTCTGATTCAGGCATATGGTATGTAGCTATCTACAAAGATGATTCATCAAAGAGAGAAACTATAGAAAGGACAAAATTTAGTTATTTATAATTTTTTTTTTTTTCATGACATTTGGATTGAGTCAAGTAGTCAACCATATGTTTCATATCAGAAGTGAAAGTGATTGTTCATTTGACGAACCTTAATACTTGACGTAGGATAAGTAAAGTTTGCTTCTGCATTTGTCGTTAACATTTATTTACATTGATCAAATAAATGAAGGACGAATCCATCAATAGTAAAACTTTATTGTTTGCTTCTATTTTACTTTTTGCATTTATCCATATTTTAATTAGCTTTGTATATGTACATATGTACAGGAAAAACAGAAGAGGACAAGTTAATACATTCTCTCAAAAAAAAAAAGGACAAGTTAATACATATTCCTCACACAAGTTAATATATATGATAAATAAAATGGAGGAACCTAGAAGAGACAATCACTATTATGATAAAACATTGAATAAAATGAATGTAAAATTCCATTCCCTGCCAACAACATAAATAAACATGTAACATGTATTTGATAAAATGGTGACAAAAATTTATTTTGAATGAATTGATTTTTTTTAAACACATTTATGTGAAATTCCATTCCCTTCCAACAACATAGATTTTTCTGTGTTGAATGTGAAATTGTTTATGTTAAAAGACATTTATGTAAAAGTGAATTAAATTGATGATCGTGGTCCTTAGCACTAAAGAGATGGTGACCAAAATTTATTTCAACTGAATACTAGAACTATGAATGATGAAATTTAAATTAAAAGAAAATGGAACTACATTTTCATTGAAAGAAAAAGAAATATTGCGATCTAGTTAGTTCTTAAAAAAAAAGTTGGATAATCAAGTGGGATAAATTTAAGGCTTAATTGATTATTTTGTCCCCTAATTAATTTCTTGTTTTCATTTTGGTCTCATAACATTTAAAACGTTCTTTTCGATCCCTTATGTTTATCTCTTGTCAAACTCGTCCTTTCTGTCAATACTCATTGAGAGCCATTGGAAGCTTGGATTCAAGCTTTTGAATAGTCTTCCATCATCAATCTTTATATCTTTGTTAGTTACGAAGAGGTAACTAATTCTCTCTTTGTGCTCGGATTAGGTTTAGTTAGTTAGGATTTCAATGTAATACTCTTGGTCTTGCGATTATATATAATCTATTATTCATTACGTTCTTTTATTTAATTATATTCTTAATGTTTTTTCCGACGTTCAATCCGAAACTAAAATCGTTTCTATTCTTAAATAGCCGAAACTAAGAGGATGCGTTGAATAAATAGCCGACGTCTAATCTCAGCACTATCTTTCTATTCTTATTTGCAACTTATTTTACAAATCGTTTCTTACAACAAACTCTTTAAACCTTGATTTAAAATAGGGCAAACTTGAACGATAAAACCTATAACGCAGTCCCTGTGAATTTGAGATCTATTTTTTGTTAAAATTTGACATGCTCACTGCTATGCGAGGATATATACTCTAGATTCAATACTCATGCATCATTAAGAAATGAGCAAGACGATGCATCATTCAGTCAATACTCATGCTGCTCAGGGATGGCCCTGAGGGTGGGCGGAAGGGGCGGCAACCCAGGGCACCATTATTTTAGAGCACCAAAATTATTATTTTTACTTAATAGTTAGTACTATATAGATATATATCTTTTTAATTTTGTTTGATTAATTATATGAGTATATTTTTAGAAAACTTAGATTATAAATGAATCTATTGCCAACAAAAAAATGTAAGAAGAAAACTATTGAAATAATTAAAATGACACAATTTTATTGTTTTGTCCAAGACACTAAAAATCTTAGGACCGACCCTTACGTTGCTGCTTAAAAAAAGCCAATACTCATGCAAGTTAAGGAAAATCAATCAACTTTAAACAAGTGAAGCCTTAAATTCGACAAGTAAAAAGAATAATAAACGAGTTGACATGTCGATGGAAATAGCATATGCAATATACATGTTGTTCATTAGTGCTTTGATATTGAAATTCATAACTTTAGCAAAGTAAGTGGCACAAATGCGCCCTGTCACTTAGTAGACAGCTACTTCACTTAGTTTCCTCTATATATAGCAGTTCATACGATGTAAACCAAGTTGAGGATGTATGTTTTAAACTCTATACCTAAACAGAAATCACATTAAATCTCTGAAAGTATAAGTATGTTTTTCATTTCTGTTAAAATTCAGCAGATACGTTTTGAGTTAAAACCTTTTTTTTCTACTCCCTCTATTTTAAAATGAGTATCGTTTTAACTAAAAAAATTATTTAAAATGAATCTTAGTTTTCAATGCAATACTAATTTTTTTTTCAATTGTACCCTTTAATTAATATTATATACACTACTTCCAAAATATTATTTTTTCTTTAAGGAAAAACAAACCAATAGTTGATTAGGATAATTTGGTAAAATAACATTTCTCTTTCTTTTAATCAATGCATTTCTTAATATGTGTAAAAACTTTAAACGACGTTCATTCTAAAACGGAATTAGTATTATTTTCCTTTCTATCAATTTACCCCTTGTGTCATTTACTTTACCGAGCATTTATTTTCAAGAGTCTTTAATTTCCAACAAATTTATGTTTTATTGTCTTTTTACTTTTAAAGTCAATTTTAAATTTGAGTCAACTTACTTCTCTATCCAGGGCGGGACCCTGGGGAGTGCAAGAAGCTCTACCAAACTGGGCCTCTAAAAACTATGGGTCTCAAAAAAAAATTATAATACACAGCCCCACTTAAATTAAAAAATTACATGTTACTTTTTTTTCTTCAGTACACGTATGAGTTTTTTCTAGACTCTAGTTCTACTTTCTGGACATAAATTTGATGCTATCAAACCACCATCAATTTGTATAGTCACTTAATCAGTCAATTTGAAAAGTTATTTCTTTGAAAGAATCACAACAATTATTTCTTTTTCGCATAAACCATTCGTTTTCCCCTTTCCTACGACGTAGGAGTGACATTTCAAACAACATTGATAGGTAAATTTCACCTCTCTTTCACTTAATTTTGTTTTGTTTCATGTTTAAAAGTTCTTCTGATTCTGATTTTTTAATAAAGCTTAGCTACACAAAAAAAATTGCATTTTTATTTTACTGGGACCTATTTTAAAAATAGAACCGAGTCTCCTATTTTATAGGAACGGCCCTGTCTTTATCAATTTATATAGGGTGGTGGACCATCTTCATAAGCGGTCCACTATGGACCAATACTTAAAACTATTAGAAATTTCGTCAACGCAATTATTTAGAAATAAATGACCATTCTCATATTTACAACTAACACATAATTGCATTGATGTCGGTTTAATATGAGATACATATATATTGTTCGTTGTTTTAATCAAAGTGATTTCAATTAAATTAAACTGTTTTTCAATCGTAAAAATGAGGAGGGTCATTAACATCTATCACTAATAAACAACTATGTCAATTTTTAAGTATTAGTCCACCATGATGGACCAATTATGAAAATGATCCATATTAAACAAATGCCCTCTTCTTTCAATGCAATTTATTTTACAATTTGTTTACAAGTATTTACTTTCACCCATCTCCCTCCGTCAAGTATTGTTTTCACTTCATTTCCTACGATGTCTTTATATCTTTCAAAACCCATATTTCCCACGTACCTAAATTACCAGTTAACTCGTTCCATCACACTCATTAAACTTGCAATTATGGCCAGATTTGACACCTTTCATAGTTAATAAAAAATCACCATAAACACCTACTTATTCAACAAGCTGAAAATTATGAATGCTGGAGTAGTAGATGGGGTAGAAGTAGTTACAGCCAGAGAGAATAGAGTATGTAGCTCGTGAGAGGAAACCTTGTTCATATATATGTAACGTAATGTTGTTAAGTTATAATGTTATGTGTATGGTTTTTGGTTTAGTCTCACGGGAATCCAGCCACCCCTCTCACTCACTGACTCACATGTTTGGTCTTCTATCTCTCTCTTAGAAGAGAACAACACTATAGCACGTTTCTTCTCAACCATACAACAGTACAAGCTTAATTTAGTCGGTGGTTCCATCTCTAGCTAACTTGCCTCCTAGGGCTGCCTACCTAGCTGTTACACTCTTAATAATGGTTACAATATCAAAAGAATTACACGACTCTATTTTTGTTTGTAATATATATATTTGCTAACTCGTACTATATGTAATATGTCAATATTCATCAAGATCGGATTTTAAAAATAGTCCTCAACCATTTTGTCTGTGGTGACATGTAACTGAAATTGAGACACGTGAATATCAATGCAACAAAAAATATATTAACGAAAAGTAGAAAAAGTAATAATGTTTTTATGTAAAAAAAAATAATAATGTTTTATCACTAATTTTCATGTCAATATACACTTTCTCTCAACAAAAAAAATGTCAATATACACTTTTTTCTTAGTTTTTGTCTTCTTTTTTTTTCGTGCAATATAATAGAGGTTACATTTTTTTAAGGATAATAGAGGTTACATGTTAGTCTACGTAGAGACTAGTGTCGTATTAATCCTTTAAATAAGCAATCAAACATATTTTTAAATAGACTTTTTTTTTAGGAATACTTTTAAATAGACTAACGTACTAATTAACATTGTCCACAATCAAGCATCCATTTTATGTGCTCATGTGTGCCATATATGTACAAATTGTCAATTTTACAATTTTTTAATATTAATATTGATTAAGCATCTAATCTTGCCATTCAAAGAAATAAAACATTGAATCTCTCAGCACCTCACAAAAAATTACTAAATCGATCCCACCAATAAATTTAAATCATTAAATTTCAACAAAAATCATTTATTTTAATACAATTGATTTAGGGAGACCTCAAAAAAGTAGAGAGAGAGAGAGAGAGGTGCTTCTATAGTCACTCTTCTCTGCAAGCACCATATTTTTTGCTCCACAACGGGGATGCCTATTTATCATAATGTTAAATAGGTGAAACACCCACCATAGCGGATGATCTAATAAACCAATGATATTAATTTCCATTATGAGATTTAACAGGAAATTTTATACGATCAGATTTTATATGACATCGTATTTCAATTTTATTTCTTACTAAAAAAATTCAATTATATTTAATAATAATTTATTTAAATATGTCAATGGTTAATGTAAGATAATATATTTAAACCATTCAAAATGCTAACAAATGTATCATTCAAAACAAATACAAATTGGATATAATATAATAATAGGAATAATATAAAAGATATAAATCATATTTATTTAAATTCGTCGGCCTGATAGGCTTGAATGTTTTTTTTTCACCGCTATATGAAGTTTTTGACTAAATAGACTTCTAAAAATATACAACATTTTGTATTAAAAAAATCTGATTTGAACTTAAACGTATGCTAGATTGTTAACCCATATCGGTGCATATTCCCACCCTTAAATATAATCGTTGTTGAACTTGAAAATTAAATGAAGATTCCGCTAGTACACATCAACTGTTAATGATTCTCATTTCTTAAAAATGATTAAGTGTGTGTTTGGTTTTTAGTTTACAACACACAAACATATGTTGTGCAATTTTTCATAGGTTCTTATCGTAATTTCCAGAAGCTCTAAATACCACTCTCTCCGTTTTAAAATGAGTGTCACTTTAACTAAAAAAAATTGTTTCAAAATGAATGTCACTTTACATTTCCAATACAACTTTAATTTTTTTTCTTCCAACTTTACCCTCCATAAATACTCAAACTTTTCTCTCACACAATTTTCAATGCAACTTTAAGTTTGTTTTTTTCTTACAAAGTAAGAGAAATTTAGTAAAAGTGTTATGTTTAATGATTATTTCATTCCATTTCTTAATTTATGTACTAAAACCTTAAACGACACTCGTTGTGAAACAGAGGGAGTAACTTTTACATTAATGTGGTATTTTGCCGCACATTTGATCAAACTCACATTTAACAAACGCAATTACAAACAGACACTTAAGCGTTGTCCTCAAGTAGGTTAGTACAAATTTTGTTTTTTTTTGAGATATACTAAACTAGACCAACAATTTAGTTTAGTTTTTGGTGTAAACTAAAACTACAACACAACTCCACATTATTAAGGATAACAAGACTATTAAGATATAGCAACGGCAATTCAAAATGTCGCACTAAACCAGACATTGCATATAATGAGACAGTATGATAATTAAAACTTTACTGGCAAAATAATTTTTTTTAAGCTTATTGTTTACCGGATGATAACTCAATTAATGTAAAAGATTATTACCTTCGGGTAATAAGTAACAATCAAGACCTGTCCATTGTCCACAATTGTGTTAGAAACTTTGCATGTAATAATATCAAAGTAAAAGGGTCTCTTCATTATTATTATTTTTTGTAAATTATTAAACGTTAAATCAACCATCTCCTGGTTCCCAGAAAGGTATTCTGTTGTATGAAGAAAGCTAGAAGAAGACAAACAGGTAAATGGTTAATCACAACCGTTAAAGTCCTGTTAATAGATTGGGTATCTTTGCAGTTTCAGCTATGAAGGTTTTTTCACAATTGTACTTCCTTCCTTATGTCAGATTCAAATATAGAAACAGACGTCAAACAGACTGGATTCAAATTTACTTCTTTTTTATCTTTTTGCTTTTTATTTTAATAGTTTAGGAGCAAAAGAAACTAAGGTTTATGTCTTGTCTATTCTACTAGTACTTGTTTGTTTTTTAATAGTTTTTTTTAAATAAAAGACTATAAGAGAAAATCTGGGTCTTGGAGTTCAATTAATTAATCATCTTTCCCATTGCAACTGAACAATACTTTTAAAGGACTTGTACTGTTCTTGCTCAATCTGCTGTTTATTAATTTAAGTGGCAAACTAAAGGTATGTGATCTTGATTTCGGTGGGCCATACGCACATTTACTATGATTGACTTAGGTTACATATTCACATATTTCAAATATATATCATCTGATCAGTCTAGCGTCGTTCACAATAGACTATCTAAAATTGATTGTACGATGAGAATCGTAAACCAAACATACAATTCAAAAAGAAGTATATAATAGGCATTCATACAATCGTATAACTTACACAACATTTAACTATGTTATTCTCACGTTTCGAGGTCATTTGGTTGTGGTTTTGGAGAGGTTGCATATGGTAGAGTTAAAGATGAATATGCATTTGCGTTTACTACTAAAATAAAACAAACGTACACTTAGTCACTTAACCTTTATATCATCATGGTCATATGATACAAAATAGGCTGAAATGCACTTTTCACCCCTATGTTTCAAAAAGTTGCGATTTTGGCCCCCTTTAAAAAAAATGGATATTTTGACCCCCAAACTTTTGGTCTTCTTTCGATTAGCTAATTTTGATGGAGATTGTGACAATTTCTCAGTCTCTAATGGTGTAAACTGGCATGGGGATAGAAGGGTGTTGATAAGTGGAGTTCAAATTGACATGGTTTAACTTTTGGCCCTCCTAAAGAAGGATCCACTTATCAGTTTGAACTCCACTTGTCATGCGAGTTTGGACACCATGCAAGTTTGGACTCCACTTATCAGCATCCTTCTATCCCCATGCCAGTTTACACCATCAGAGACTGAGAAATTGGCATAAAATCAGCTAATCAAAAGAGGTCCAAAAGTTAGAGGGTCAAAATATCCATTTTTTTTAAAGGGGACCAAAATCACAACTTTTTGAAACATAGGGAGTGAAAAGTGCATTTAAGACTACAAAATAATCACATTATCATGATTATATTCGCATTTCAACTATGTATTTGAGATCTATTTTGTAAAGTTATAATATGAAGATCGGATGATTGAAATCACATGACTATTGTCTAGAATTTTTCGAACTACAAGAAATCTAGGGTGTATATTTGCCATTGTTCTAATTTCGATCCAACCACTATTCATTTAGTACTACATTGTACAACTGAAGAGAGGATCCAAACATTGACACTTTGGTGGTCGAAAGTATTTTTAGAATTGAACTGACCGATTAAACTAAATGAAATATTACGGCTGCAGTTCAATTGTTTTTTTTTAATATATATTTAGTCATCTAATTTAAACGTAATTTAACTTATTGAGTCATCTCATGTTAAGTTTAGCAAACATTAAACAAAATTGAGTACTCCTCCTATCACTTTAAGTGCAATCAACTAAAGCTAAATAGTTAATGATGTTATTTAAGGATATAAAAGAATATCACACGTGTGAGCTTTTTGTTTGAGGCTTTGATGATGGAATGGAAAGTAAAAGTAAAGAGAGGTGCAGTTAATCTTTGGTTGAAAAGGGACGTATCAAAGAAAGAAATTAGACATTGTGTTGGCAGTGTAACAGAGCACCCAGTTCTGTTGTACTGCTGTTTTTGTGTTGTGTTCCCCTTTATTGTCACTCACCTCTTCTATTCTACCATCCCTCTATCCTACAATATATCATTCCTTCCTATAGCTGGTTCCAATTCTAGCTTATATTCTATTGTTATATCAATTAACAATTAATTAATATCACCTTGTAGGTCATGTACCATCTTATCTCAATTATGAAATCCTTTACTTTATAATTTACATTCTTCACTTCTTTATGTTTTGCCTCCCTTTTTATCAATTAATACTGTCTGTAATAATAATAACTAAAGAAACAAACAAACTAGTAACACTGGTTGCATGACAGAGTTTGTTAATAAATGCTATTTTTATCATTTTATTTTATGGAGCAAACTGAGGGTTTTGATTGAACAAGAAATAGTATGGGCTACACTTTATTGTTTACAGGAATTAATATATCCCTCAGGCTTTTTCATTTAGAAATATAATTGATTTAAGGTATTGTGTATTTGGATGAGATGATGATAAGATTTAACGATTAATATGTTTATCATAGAATGAGTTGAACAATAAGTATGTGTTTAGATAACACTAAAATCATAGTGGACCGGAAGCTACACATTGTAGCTTTTAAACATATGTGTTGGACATCTTCAAATTTAAGGTGACCGTGTTGTCCACTGTTCAACCAAACACACCAAATTAGTGTAAAAATTACGTTTTAAGGCAAAAGTTGTTTGGTTCTTCTATTTAACTCGAGAAATTAGTTTTATTTCGAAAAATTCAATTCATCTCAAAAAAGAATATTGAGGTAATGCCCTCATTGATTTGGGGGTACATTTTCAAGTGACCTTTTTTGTACCATTTTTAAGACTAGATACGAAAAACCAATTGCAAAAACATTAATCATCAAGAGTAATATATAGTGATTATAATTTCGGTCTGCTTTGTGACCAAGAATCTTGCAATTTTATGCAAGCACAAGTGTCTAAAGCCACGTCTATATGTAACTTAAAATAGAAAAAAAGGACATGCATGGTGACGAAAAAGTTTGTTAAATATGTCCCAGCTGAGAATGGAAAGTTATGTGTACTAATCATGCAATATAAAGCAACAATCTTATTAATTAGAGTGTAGACTAGTTTTAATATCATAATTTTTTCCTCGTTCAATTTAACATTAATAAACAATAATATCAAATTAGTCTTTTAACATTTTTATATAGTCGATACATTTGTCTCTTGATTTATTATAAGATGAGAACTAATTCGAGTAATCAGTTTTTGAACCGTCACAAATCTCAAGTATATATGCATAAATGTGTAGGACCGTTTCATTAATTATGTAGTCCTTTAATGTATAAAAATTTCAAAAACTCATCTTTAATTCGATTTTTCGTCCCTACGAATTTAGCTCAGTTGATATAGACATTGTATAATATACGTAGTAACTGGAGTTCGAATCTTGGACACCTCACTTCTCTACATTTAAAATGAGTGAGCTCTGACCACTATACTACTTAATAAAAAATTAAAATAAAACTAGTTTTTTCCAAAATTTCTTGTAAACATTTCCAAAAATATTTTTGTAGTATTTATCATATTGAAGTGCCTAAATGGTTTATTTAGTCATTAATCTTGATTTTTTGTCTAATACTAGTTTTGTTATAGTGGTGGATCACTTCATTCATGCTGACACAACTGTTTTGGATCATCAGTGACATCTATGCCCCACTCTCTCTGTCTCAATATCTCTCTCTTCTTCCATATCCATATATACACAATTATGTCTATACACAACACACACACATGCAGCTTTCTTTATTCCATTAGATCTGAAAAAGACTACTTACCCAACTTCACATACATCCTTTTACAAAAACTTCTCATTCACTCACCCTCTTTCATTAGAATCACATGTACAACTCATCAAAACTCAACAACAAAACCTTCCATTTCTCTTCATCATCTCCATCCATGCATGAAACCATTCAATTTGTAAGTATCCCTAACTCATCAAAACCAAACTCAAAATAAAAACAAAAACTAATTACTTTTTTCCACCCCATAAGGCTAAAGTTCCTTATTTTACTCAAACCCATCACTTTTTTTTTTTCATTCACCTCTCAAAAAAACTATGTCACAAAATGAAACACAAACCTCAAAATCTCCAAAAGAAAAAAACATCAACAACAATAACCAACAAGGTTCTGGTGGTAAGAAAACAACCTCGTCATCTTCTACCTCAACAACAAAACCACCAGAACAAAACATGAAGTGTCCTAGATGTGACTCACCCAACACAAAATTCTGCTACTACAACAACTATAGCTTAACACAACCAAGACATTTCTGCAAAACATGTAGAAGATATTGGACAAAAGGTGGAGCTTTACGCAACGTTCCAATCGGTGGTGGATGTAGAAAAAACAAGAAAATGAAATCATCATCATCAAGACTCTCTTGTGATTCAAAAGACTCAGCTTCTTCTTCTTCAGAGCTTGTTGGTGGCTTGAAATTCCTTCATTCTCTTTCTTCTCCTTCCATGGATTTTCATCTTGGTAATGGTTTATCTTTTCCAAGACTTCAACTTCATAATCACCCTCAAATTTCAACTACTCCTATGTATAACCAGTTTTCATCTTTTGGAGAAACTTCTTCTGCTATGAATAATAACTATCATGCTTCTTCAAATTCTGTTGCTGCTATGAACTATCCTTTTTCAACTGGTAATTATAATGGTGCAATACAAGGTATGAGTTCAATGAATATTAATCATAGCAATAATAATATTGCTTCTTCTATTGAATCTTTGAGTTCTATGAACCAAGACTTGCACTGGAAGCTACAGCAACAAAGATTATCTATGCTTTTTGGTGGTGCAGAAAATCAGAAAGATAATAACAATATTCAGAATCAGACAGAGAAGCCACTACAACCCATTTTGTTTCAGAATCTTGAGGTTGCAAAGCAAGATGATAGAGCTTTTTCTGTTGGAAATTCAAGAACAAATGGTGGAGATACAGCAACTGAGTGGTTTTTTGGGAATTCTTATGGTTCTGCTGCTGCTACACCTACTGCAAGTGGTGGAGCTGGACATGATAGTGGAAGCAACTGGAATGGTGGTGGTGTTCATGGTTGGAGTGATGTGCAACAGCAATATAGTGCTTTGCCCTAGTTGCTTGAGGGAGGATCAAGATTCAAGGTAGATCTTTTTCTAGAAACTTAGGAATTAAGAAATTAATTAATAGGTATATGTTAGTTATAATTAAGATTATGTATTGGTGTTTACATTGGCTTTTAAAAGAACACATATATGTAATGTAACAGATGGGAAAATTAAGACCATATCAATGTTTTGTCATATAACTTAATTAATTATTATCATTCTCATTTGTTGATATAATATGCTAATTAATTTTCTAATTTCTAAAATCTTATTCTTACTTAATATTTGATAGTACTATACATATAGTACCTACTTAATTTGTTGTGCCCTACAATTTATTTTTTGTTTATGTGGATCCTCCTTAATATTTAATTGTTGCCTTAATTATGAGTCCTACATAAAAGAGAAAGCAAATATTTGTGTTTTTTTCTTATTTGCAATCTATATCATATGAACTTCAATAGGCTAACCCCACAATTTTAAATTACAATTCAGAATCTTGCTACTATTTTATTAAAATTATTCATAATTATATATTTTAATTGAGGTGTGTAACTGCAATTACGGTTGCAATATAGAAAGGTATTAGAAGTCTCTTGATTGATGTGCTTAATTACCTTAAGGTTGGTTGCATCAGCTGCATTTTGCTGCAATATATTAAGATTTGAGAGTAACTAATTTAGAATTTTGTTATTATTATTATTATTTTGAATATTAAGTGCAGTGTAGTATCTCTATTTTGCATATTGTGAAGCCACTCTATATGTGATAATTTTACTGTTTTTCACTAACTCAACATAATATTGGGATCTGTGAAGGATATTTTTGGACTGTTGTGAAATTAAATGAAACACTATGAATGTAATATCTTAGATTTGTTTTATGCTGAGTTGATTGATAAATATATTATATGTATGTATCTATGAGAAAACTGAGTCTCACTAGAAGTGAGAAAATGCAATACTAGAACACAAAACACGCAGTGGATGGCCGTAGCTTCCGCTGCTTGCCCTCTTATTAGCCCTGCACTATATCAAGCCTTAGCCCTGCTCCCTCTCTCTCTTCTTATTGTATTGTTGCAGTGTAGTGTGATTTGGTGGTGTCTGAAAAAGTGCTGGTATAAAGTGAATTCAATGAATGAAACACTGTCACCATTTCAACAACAGACACATAAATTTAAAAAATAATGTAATATCTCATCCATGATTTATGTGTGCGCGCCTAAATTTTATGTTTAAATGTTTGTGCTTACACAAGACTTTCTTCTCATAATAATAACGGTTCTCTAATTTGGGAGCTTAAAACATTTTTTGTTATGTCTTATGAGGTGTTACATTTAATTTAATATTGTTTTACCTTATAGCATATAATTTTTACACTTATTAATTTTTAATGGAAAACATAAATATTAATTAAAATAATATTTTATGTCATTTTATATTGAGATTAATTCAACCGATTAATTTTATCAAACATTATCTACCTTCAAGATTTCACTAGTTTATTTGTTGTCCACTATTTCTTACCAAATAGGGCTAGTGTCACGTTTGAAATAAATTACATTGTCAATCATATTTAATTTAAAGGTCTTATAAATTATGGTTTGTAATTGATTGTAGTGTAAAATAGTTTACAATATCATACATCCAAATTAATCTCATTAGTATATATTTAATAACTTTTGAAAAACTAGCTAGGTATTGTCTGTCTTAAGCTACACTTCGAGCATAGTCGAATTTACAATAAAACTGACATAATTACGTTAAACCATCGTAATTTTAGTAAAGAATGTACACTTTAATATTTCAACAAAAACACTATGTCACCTTGATTCATTAAACTTACCTTTAATCTAAACATTCAATTATATGAAGGATTTTATTAAAAAAATAATAATTATATGAAGGGACTATATGTGAGCATTTATAAATATAAAGCTTAGGGTTCGTTTTTTAGTTTGGGGTCTTGTTAACGAGTGTTCCGGGGCACTCTTTAAGGATTCCAAAAGAAGAAATTATTTTATAAAAAAATCAAAAATTTTGATTTCCAATGCATTGATTACACATATTTTTATGATAAGTTATCATTCAAAGGCCTTATGCACTAGTTAACATTTTCCATTAGTTTACGGCAAAAACAAAAACGCAATAATGTTTAATTTATTTTATAGCTTTATAGTGTTGGAGAATGAGCCTTTGATTCATTCATTTCATACGTGCTATTTTGGTACCGATCTACTATCTATCTACTAAGAATATATGAAAAGAAGATACTATCAAAATTATCTAAGTGTCTCTATCCTAACTTTTTTCATTAGTCACAATTCAAGGTTATTTTGATAATTTTATATAGAATTTTAACACATGGCAGCATTTACTACACTTATACACTATCTATCATTTCACTTTTTAAAATGCACTTCCCAATTCTTCCAACCTTTCTTCTTTCCATTTCAAAATTAAAATTCACACATTCACTCATAATTTCTATATTTTCTCCTCATCATCAACTACATTTTTTTAATCAATGGAACTTATTTTTTATGCAAAAAAAATATTATGTGGGAAAAAAATATAAACAAACATGAAGAAGAAGAAGAAACACACAAGTATGTTGTTGTTATTTTTTCTTCCATATTGTATTTAATAAACTACTTTATTCGTAATTTTTTTAAAAGGATATTCATTCTTCTTCATGTTATGTTCTTCTACAATAAAGTACCGTGTTTTCCAACACTACATTACTCTACAAATTATTAAGCAAGGTAACTTCACATTACTCTACAAAATTTTCAACAAATTAACTTCATGTTATTTAACTTTTTGTTCATATGTTCTTGACAATTTTAAATTCGTAGTCTTTTAAAAGTACATAAACAGTAAAAAAAATTAGCAACATAAAAATGTTTTTTTTTATTTAGAAATTGTTGAAGAAAAAAAAATACATGATCTCCTTTTTTTAAGCAACATAAAAATGATTTTTTAATATAAAAAATATCTTAGTCTAAACTTTTGCTTTACCAAGTTTTAAGATCCAAACAAAAAAATCAAACAAATTCTAAACAACATAGATAATTCTAAGATGAAGAGTTTTTTTTTTTATCAACAATAATAAATTAAAAAAACGAACAAAAAAAATATACATGAAAGAGTCTATATAATCTTCATACAAAATATCTTTGAATAGAAAATCTAAAAATACATACAAACAGATCTTCATTAAAAAAAAATACATGTAGTAAAACTAGAAGACAAGAGATCCAAAGTCTGAACTGAAGTTTGTTGTTATTGCAGGAAGGCATGAGAGAATGGAGGAAATATTTGTGCATGCCCAAATTGAGTAACAAATAGATTCACATGAAAGCTTACAAGATCAATGTTGCAGATCTGGCACTAAATTCATCGATGTTAAAGCTAGAGGACTGGAAATAGTGTTTTTTACTGTTGAGAAGTATGAGAATGACCCATTTTTCAAACTAAGTCCTTTAAAAAATATGTTTGGATAGAAGTGTAGTGGAAGACGAAAAGATGAAAAATACAATTTTTGTTTGTAG
>Ga0315915_1003920_pt1 | contig 18860 bp, 9 predicted proteins | sample MpolbnodulesMG_FD_207738 | JGI IMG/M metagenome (GOLD analysis project Ga0315915, IMG submission 207738) | Medicago polymorpha root nodule microbial communities from Los Angeles, California, United States - branched nodules | ecosystem: Host-associated > Plants > Roots > Nodule | place: USA...
AATAAAAAAAAAACAACTCCCCGAAGAGAGAGAGAGGACAGGGTGTCATTTATTTCTGTTCCCACTTTCTGCTTCTGCAATCTGGCTTATGCATGAACAGTCAATCTCTTTAAAATTTATAATTTAGGGCAATTGCACTAAGAATAGAGAGATTGTTCGTTACCTCAATCACATCACATATTTAACCAAATAACAATGCGCTTCCTTGATTTTTCAGTTGTGGAAAATTTATAAAAAAAAAACTTAACATCCTAAAAAGAGGTCTCAAAAACAAAGCAAAAAAATGGCATGCTGTTTATAGCAATGATACAATGTATTGAGTGTTTTGGCAATTTCACTTGAGAATGTTGTAAGCTGAAATGCAATATTCTGTATCGAAAAAAATAGCACAAGAGCCTAAGCTCTTTTTGTCTAATATAGAAAGATGCCTGGATAACTATCCTAAAGGTTTTGATATCGATAATTTTGAGGATGATCTTTTTATGATAGAGAGGGTACCATTTACAGTCTTTTTACCTAGGAACAAGGATAGTTGCTATAGTTTGGATACATGCATACAAATGATGAAACCATACTTATCACCATTTTCTTCCTTGTGACCAGAATTGCTTCTTGATTCAGATATAAGCCGATGCATGACAACAAGGTGACACTGCTGTGGGTGAATATATGGCTTCATAATTTTTACGTTCCAACTTGACGTTCTTAATTTCATGAATATGATGATGATGCTACAAAGTAAGCTGGGTAAGACAAATGCTAGAAAGTGCAATGTATCATAAAGAGGCCAGGTATGGGTGTACTACATGGTCATCTCAGCTGAAAAAGTATACCTATCTCACCATGCAGAAAGATTCTTGGCTCATGAGGATAATGCGAGTGAGACAAAAAGATGGTCTCTTCCGATATAAAGCAAGAAATCTATAGATGGGTCACGAGTTAATTATCCTCTTTAATATAAACCCATTTGAATTTAGTATTTTTCAGCTATGTCAAATGAGGCTTTTCACAATGACTTCATAGAATACTTCATGTATATTTAAGACAGGAAAACCCGAGTTAATTTTGCCCCAACAATGTCAAAATTGTAAAGGCTTCAGCATCATAATATGAAAACCTAACCTTTAATGCTACCAAGAATAATCAGTTCACCAAGAACATCCCTGAACTTGGTCAGGATAAGCCTTTCCTGCTCTGCATAAACAGCAGTGTATCCATCAGAGTTGGAAGACTTTTGAATCATGTTCTGATAAGTATTGTCAATTGCAACTCCATTTGCAGAACCATTACCGAAAAACATCCCATCCTGTTCATCACACATCAATTTAAGTGTTTCTGGTGACAGTGGCCTATTATGAATGTCAATATCAACTGCCTCTGCTACATCTTTATTTGCATGATTCTCCGAAACAGGCTTGACAACATCTCTACTGTCTTGCAGCAATTGAGATGATGAAGCAATAGAAGCTTCATATTTCTCGGTCTCTATTTTCCTAGCAGCTTTCCCTCTCATTTCTGGAAATTTGAAAAACAATTACAATGTCAGTCTGTCTCACAGATCAAATGTGTGAAAAAGTAGGGAACAGGTGAAAAGATAGAGAATAGAAAATAAAGACAAATATTGAAGTTCAAAAGAACACTTATGCTTACTTAAATAAATGTCCTAGCAGCATAAAATTTGGAAAGTTTGCAAATGAAAACAAAAATATTCTCAATCATCCACCACAAAGTAGATACATCAAATTACTATAAGATTAATATAGAGTGTTCATCCATGTGTTAGTCAAAACCTGCATTTGTCTTTGCAGCTTCTTTGGAGAGAACAACTAAAAGTGAGCAAAGATTTTTCACATTCTGTGTCTGGAGGATATCAGCCAACACAGACCTTCAACAGGAAATATTGTTAATTTCGAATTTTTAGCTAACCTAATGATTGAAAAAAAATCACATACCTGAGTTTAGGTCTTGAAATTCTTTTATAGGCAGTGTCGGAAACAAAGGAAGCTGACAGGGATAAGGGAGATGAAGCTATAGGATCAAGTTCCTGATTAAAATTCAAGATAGCGTAAAAGATATTAATTACAATCGGATGTCAGAACATGGAGAAAACTGATATTGATAGCTAAATTAATAGGGAAGTAGCAAGGAAATTGATGGTACCAAGGGATTAAAATAGAACTAAGAAGTTGATGAATGCGGGGTGCAGTGATTATTTATATGACAATGTTATAGCCTTATTAGTTTCACATTGATTTTAAATCCAAACATAGTGAATTTGAATGGTGACCCTACAACAGAAAGAGTAACTAAATTATTATTAAATAGATCCAAGGAAACCGTATCAATAATGCAAAGAAGCACCTGTTGGTGTTGAGCAGTCATGCTAACAGTTTGATCTGTGAGTGATTTGCCAGAAAAACTTTCCTGGATTTTTCTCTTCTTGGGTGTTATATGGGTCCCAGAGATGGAGGGTCCAAGTCCAACTGCTCCATTAATGGCAGCATTAGTTGCCTGTCTGATTTGAACTAGACTACACTCTTCTTGTAAAACCATTCTCCATTCGTCACTTCCTTCAAAATTCTTGCAGTCAATGCATTTACAATTTTCAGAGCAGAGGTCGTTGGCATGGAAACACTCACAATACTTCTTAAGGCAACCTTTCTTGCAGTGACATCCTTTATTGTGCCTTCCTATCAATTGAATTTCAGACACTTCCTCCTGAGTTTGTTCAAGACATTTAAATGGCACCACAAGTAAGCTAAAATATCAGCCAACTCCATAGTAGTTATTAACAGCACCAAATCTTAGCTGAAAATTCTGATGCAAAACGCCAACTATAAATACATGAGGGAGTTAAATTGAACTACTAACCATAGAAACTTCTGGTTTTTGCGGACTGCTTGCAATTTTTGGTCTGAAAGCATTTGGATTTTTTTCCAGTGTCATTCTAATTGCCTCCTTTCGGGCAGCCTCATTGTTCAGATTATTATGACAATTTTGACAGTTGCAACCATCACAATAGATCCCAGCCGCATAGCACTCGCAGTACCTTGCAGTTGCAAAATTAGCTATTGTTATAAAGAAAGTGCACGGTCATGTGACGAAGTACCCTTGATGAAAGTTTTTCATACAGAGAAGCTAAAGGACTTACAATTTAAGGCATTTGGAATTTTTGCAGTTACATCGTTTTTGCTTCTTTATAGTGTTGTCCTTTAACCCTGCTTTATTTTGAGACTTTGATCTAGGGCTAAGAGACTCGTTTCTAAGGAAAACAAATGCATTCAAACACAACAAAATGAAAATTAGTAGAGTAAGAGTTCTTACCGTGAAGCAAAATTCAATCATAGAGTAAGAGATAAAACAGTCTTTTTGAAGAGGACCATATAAATGGACAGATGAAATGATCAATATATTTTTATTGGCAAGTTTAGGTCACTTTCCTTTCCTGTTATAAAAACTAATAAGATTTGGTGATTGCCTAGTTTAGTGGCAAATTTATAATACATTTTTTCCCAAAAATGCAATCATTAACCAACCTCAGAATGATGCTCAGATTACATTCAGATACAAGCAAACCAAGTTCTATTTTTAAACATGGAAGAAAAATGTAAAAAACATATATGATTAGTGAAATGAATTATTGACTTAAATTGGTAGGAAATCCAGACTTTCATCCCTGATGCTCTTTACATTAGTGCTTATGTGACCATCCATATCTTTAAAAATTCTCCAAGAATCATGCTTTTCGCACATCTAATCAAATTATAGACAAGAGCCCTTGTCTTCAAATAGAAGCTAACTTCCAGCATAAGCCTTATGTTTCTTATACTAAAATTCCAAACATACATCCCTAATACATCCAATTCTACGTTCTAAATTATGTAGCATTAACACTTCATATGATTTGTCAAAAAAAAAAAAACTTCATACGAAAAGTGTCTGGTGTTCAATATGCATCAACACCAACACAACGTGTAGTTAATTAAATTTCTTCATTTTAAAAAAAAAAATATCGCTGTCAACATGTTTTTCGTACACTAACATTCTTATCATTAAATTAAATGCAACACAATCCATAAGTTCTAGCTCAACTAGAAAAATGCCGAAATTGTTAGGTTGAACATCATGACCGAGGTTCGAACCCCGACACGTTCACTTGTGTGTGGGTTTAAAATGACTTCATCATTTCGTCTATCTACCAAAAATAAATAAAATGCAACATAAAGAAAAAAAATCAAAACGCTATTTTTCACTTTTCTATTATATTATCATTTATTTTTTAAATTCAATTCTTAAGAATGCTTACAGCGCTTGAAACCTCTTCACCGGAAGCTTTGGTGTGGAGTACGGTAATCGATGAAACGGCGTAACTAACTGCTGCGGTCGCGGTGATTGAAAATGCGGCATCACCGGCGGAGACTGTGACGTTCTCTGCTGCTGCCACTGTGGTGGTGATTGTTTCCACGGCCGTCTCACTGGTGACTGAAAATCCAAATGCATTTGCACCGGAGGAGGCAAATGCGACGGCACCGGAGGAGGCAAATGCGACGGCGCCGGTGGTCGTGGAATGGTTTGTGACAGGGACTGCGGCGTCGGTGGCGACAATGTCAGGTACGACGGAGCTCCACATGCGGCAGCGAAATCCAATTGCCGCGCAAATTTCCGATTAGCTAAATCCAGCGTCGTTTCGCTCTTCTCCATCAACGTTTCTTCTTAAACCTGCAAAAAACAACTCAACGATGAACCAAAAACGATCTCGTTAAGCTTCGATTTCAAATCACAATGTGTGAATCTTAACGAATCACCACTTCGAATTGAGTTTTCGAAACATATGAAGAAAAAAGAAACTTTACCTGTGCGTTACGGATTGTAATTCTTGAAGCAAGAAATCGACTGAGAGAAAATTATGGTAATCGATGAGACGAAAACATGCAGAGAATGAAATTTCCGGTGTGACGAGAAAGATTGGGGGCGGAGAACAATCGCCGGAGAGTTTGTTGCGGTGAAAATTCCACCGTGGGAGTGGAAGTGGTAGTGGTTAGTGTCACTTGTTTTTTCTCGAGGTTTTGAAAATCTCCTCTATATATACGAAAACAAATTACTACTAAAGGTATTAAACTACCCCTAAACCAATTATTTTGTACTTTTTTTTACCTTTTACGGCTACAGCTATAGAAGGGTAAAACAGACATTTTATAGTGGTCTTACGATTTAAAATCACTCCATTTTAATTTAGCTAGTTTCTTCCATGTTCGTCCAAAAGTCAACACTGCAGTGATAGTATCTCTAAAGGGCAAAAATTATAGTATTTCTTATGAAAAGCTACTTTAATTCAAAATTGAAATATGCATGTTGATGCTCGTTTCCTCTCTACCTTTGCATCCGCTTTCCTCACTTTCCTCTTTGTCATATCTCTCTCTTCTCTCATCAATTTTTTTCTCCCATCTTCACACAATTCGTCATCTTCTTGAATAATCATCAACAAGAAGAATTGTCTTCTGTCTTTGGGTTGGTAACAATCGTCACACTATTCATCAATTCTCATTGGGATACCAACGAAAATGGGTTAATTTTTTTAGGCTTAATTAATGCTTTGATCCCTTAACTTATTTTTGGATTTCAATTTGGTCCCCTAACTTTAAACTGTCTCAAATTGGTCCCCTAAGTATACCTCCGTTTACTCAAGTGGTCCCTTCTGTTAGTTTTTGTCAAAGAACGTTAACTTTGTCCATGGTGGCATTCCACGTGGGCCTATCATTTGATTAGATGGAAAACCATGTAAGCAGTATAAAAGGGTAAAGAAATGTGAAAATTAGGGTTTTGTTTCTCCTTCCTCACCCAATCTTCTTCTCCATCGTGACCCATCCTTCCTCCTTCTTCCCCCATTCTTTTTCTTCATCATTGTCTAGATTCCAGCCAAAAATGTCGAACCACACTACAAAAACTCAATGGGCTCATGATTCATCATATACATCTGGTTCGGTTGGGTCTAGTTTGAGGAGAAGGTCAGTACCAAATTGTAGGTGTGGAGAAAATGTTGTAATGAGAACTGTAACTGATGCATTGAATCCAAATTGTGGGAAGAAATTCTGGGGTTGTAGAAACTATAGAAATTCCAGTGACAAAGGATGCAGTTACTTTAAGTTAATTGATGAAGATGATGTTATGGATGAAAGGGATTTGAAGATTGAAAAACAGAAGACAAAAAAAAAAGACAAGTTGAAGAGTGACTTATCAAGAACAAGGCAGTGGTTGATAATGGCGTTAATTTTTGGATTTGTATGCTTTGGGATTTTGTTGGTCTTAGGAACAATGTTAGCTTGCAAAAGCACATCCATTTTGAATGGATTTTATTTGAAATAGGAACAATGTAATGTGATTGTTATGAATGTAAGTTTAGGTTTTGTTATGAATGAATGTAATGTTTAGGTTGATTATCAATGAATGAATGAATGTAATGTGTTTAGTGACTGTAATGTTTTGAGTATGATGAATGAATGCAAAAGTTTGAATGAATTGTGGTTTGTTGATGTTCAGTTTAAGCATTATATGTTGACAAGAAACTTTTAAGATTCAATAATGCTATAATAGGGACTGTGTTATAAAAGTGCATAATGTTATAATCTGCTACATATATGTTGAATTGCATATAACCATTATCAAAATCTGGATTATAAAAGTGCATAATAGCACATCATTCCATAAATTCAAAAGTGCATTATAGCACATAATGCATCAAATGCCAGTAGCAATGTTATAGCACTAAGTGCTTAACAGCCAACAAGTGCTTACACATTGCTAACCAAAAAGAAATTGAACTTGTGCTTAACAGTCAACAAGCACATATTACATCAGATGTTCAAAACTAAAATACTTCAGAACTTGTGCTTAACAGTCAAAAGTGTTTAATATCACACATTACATTCCAAAAGATATTCAAATGTGCTTAATAGCACATATTACATTCAGAACTAAATTACTAAGGCTGAGATGCAGATACTGCCTTCTGCTTTGGCACCCTCTTTCCTTTCTTTTTTGCTTGGGTTGGTTGAGTTGCAGCAACTTAGTCCACATTCTTTCTTTCTCTAGGTGATCTCTTTTTCTTCTGAATTGGAGACTGAGATGCTTGAGTCTTTGATGGTTGAGGTGCTGCCTGAGAAGATGGTGCAGGTTGAGTTGTTAGTGGTGGAGGTGGTGGAGGTAGTGGGAATGTTGACTTGTTGTGTCCAGTTCGCTTGCACCTACTACACTTAATTCCATATGTAGCTCTCTTCATTTGTGAGTTGTCTCTCATCAGCTCACTTGCATCCAATCTCCTCTTCTTTTTAGGTCTACCAAGTTGCCTTTTCATAGGTGGTGGTTGAAGATCAGTGCATTCTGTCCTCATCCATAAGTCTTGGCCATTGACAGGATAAATCATGCTGGAATAACATGCAGCATACTGCTCCTTTTTGAATATTGATGGCACATAGTCAGCTATTTTGTAATTTTTGTGTTTCATGCAAGCAATGGCATGACAACATGGAAGTCTTGTCAAATGTCATTTCCTGCAGTCACATACTTTGTCCAACAAGTTTACAGCATATTTGTCTCCAGTGTTTGAAATATGTATAACTTGGAAATCATGATCATCAGCTTACCTACATTAAGATTAAGTACATTACTAAATTAAAATTGTAAAATCTCCATAATTCACCAGATGAACATAAATAAAAGAAGTGAATCATACCTTACTATCCAGTCATTTGCATAAGAAGATTCCTTTTCAAGTTTTTTTTTTATGTTTGGCAGTACCTCACCATCATCATACTTAGCAATTTTCTCCCTATTCTTCTGCCACCTCTCCATCACATAAACCATGATATCCTCCAACATTGAAACAACAGGCTTGGACCTTGGAACAACAATTACAGAATTAAATGCTTCTGATATGTTGTTGACTAGTGTGTCACACTTTGAATCACCTTTAAACATTGCCCTAGTCCAATGCATTGGTTCAATCTCACACACATAATTAAATGCTTCCTCACTAATTGCTTTGATTGCCATCATCTCCCTCTCAAAAGCATTTTTGTATGTTGATTTTGCAGCTCTACACATCAATTATTTCAATTTTTTGCCAGGAAATTTCTTCCTAAAGTTGTTGTAGAGGTATCTGACACAAAACCTCTGCTCAACTTCAGGAAGCAAGGTATGAATTGCTGGAAAAGGTCCCTGTTCAACATAACACATGAAGAAAACACAATAATTAAAATTATGGCATATCCAATTAATAACTTAGCTTTTAATACATATTAAAGAAAATGAAATAGTTATTTTACCTTTTGTTGGTCACTAATTATAGTGTAAGTTTTGCAAAGTCTTGTGCCACCCAAATCAGCTATGAGAAGCTCCAGAAACCACATCCATGATTCCTTGGTCATTTAAGTCCACCTTCATCCAATCCAGGCCCATTCTCATGCTCACCAAACAAATCATCCTCCTCAATCATTAGGCCTAAGTCATTTAAGTCAAACTCAGGCCCATTTCCATTCACATCAGATTTGGGACCACTATCAGCATCTTTACCTTCACAAGTGGGACCTACATTTGTCTCATTAACAATTGGTGGGACAAGTGGGGTCATACAGGGATATTCTAACAATGGGTCAAGGGCTACAATATTAGGTTGTGACATAGGGTGGACAACATACAAATGAACCCTATCATATTCAAGTGCAATATTTTGCATCCTTCTACAGCCACTATCACTATTCAAAGGAATAAACCCATCTTCCATATTAGGGTCATGATAGCACAGAGACTTAAGACTAACATAACCACAACTTTTTAAGGTTGATAACAAAGCAAAGTATGAGAAAAATTCTGGGTCACAATCTAGTGTTTCTATTGGTCCTACATAATCAGGGTCCATAAAGCAACTAAAGTCCCCAGCATGATGTACCACACACTCAAAGATTTGGTCCATCTATTTTTTACCTTTAATATAAGAAAGGAAAAAAAACCTAATCAAATTTATACACAATATTTGAAAAAGGCAGTGCCACTCACAACACAACAGTATAAAACCCTAAACTAACATATACAACTCCAACACAACAGACAAAATTCAACTTTTAAGAAGGAATAAACAATATATAATCCAAATTCATGCATACAGAACCCATTTCTAACCCTTTTTCATTGAAATTTTTGAAAACCCTAAATAATTTTCGAAACCCTAATCAGACATACAAACGTGTTTTAAGTTGAGATTCGCGAAGAAGAAGATGAAATTAACCTTTAAAAGTAAAAAATTCATTGAAATTTTCAAAACCCTAGAGAGTTTCAAAACCCTAATCATAAAAAAAAAGCATTTTTTTACTATTTGATTCGCGAATAAGACGAGGAAACAAACCTGCAAAGTCGATTCGAGTTCCAAATTCCACTTCGTTTTCATATTTTCTTCAATCTTCAGATTCAATCTTCAACTTCTCTCTCTAGGTTTTCTTCTCCTTCTCTCTCTACCTTTTCTTCATTCTCTCTCTAACTCTGGAGAATTGTAACGTTATGCCCACGTGGAATGCCACCATGAACAAAGTTAACGTTTTTTGACAAAAACTAACAGAAAGGACTACTTGAGTAAACGGAGGTATACTTAGGGGACCAATTTGAGACAGTTTAAAGTTAGGGGACTAAATTGAAATCCAAAAATAAGTTAAGGGACCAAAGCATCAATTAAGCCATTTTTTTAATATGTTTCAATTCGATTTTTGCTGCTTTATATTTTGTTGGTAATTTGTTCGATTTTTATGTTGGTTATCTCATGCATATTAATTTCATTATCATATTTGGATGTTTCAAAGAAGACTTAACTTTCCATATTTATTTCGCAGTAAAATTTTCTTCTACTAGGTACGAAGTTCAACAATTTCCTTTGCGGTTTTGGATTAACTAATTTGCCTTAATGGTTCTCGTTTATTTTTTTTTTTTAGATTTTAATTTTTGCGATTCGGCAATGTTGGATTTGTTTATACTTTTCTGTTGTAAAACATAATGCATGTTAGGTGTTTAAATTTATTTTTCTGTTTGCTTCAACATCATTCGGCAACCTACATATGAAACTTTTATAATTTACTATGTTTAATTACCATTTGCAAAAGTTTGATATATATTGAAAATTTGTTCACTACTCTTTGTATTTTTCTCATTTATCATGTTATTTGTTATGCTATCCTGAGCCTGGAGACGTTATTTTAGTGATTTGTTATGTAAGATGTTAGATAAACGAGGAATTATAGTTTGTTATGCTATAATCCATTTTCGGTTTATATAGTCCTAGTGCTATTTAATCGAGCAATGTATCATTCATTAACAATTTTCCAACTATAAACCCTTATAATTAGGTACGTGCTCTTTGTTATGCTATGTTGAGCTTTAAGTTGTTAACTTGATTGATTTGTTATGCTAGATCATGGCAAAAGTCAAATAAATGGATAAGAACCAGATGGCAATAGTTGATTGATTTGTCATGCTAATTGTCAAGCATCGCACATGTAAATATTGTTCTCATCTTAACCTGTCTGTGAAATGGATAAGAACCTCAACTTGGATATGATCATGAAAAATAACTCACTTTCCTGAATTGTTGTGTTAATTGTCAAGCATCACACACGAATATGAATATCCTCATTGAGTGTTATATCTCTGTTGGATTTGGTGATGTGGTATCGGTACTTTTCTGTAAAGTAACGGAGACAAGTTTTGGCGCTAATTTAATTCCATCGAACCGTACAACTGATTCCATTCCATCTATTCTTTTCTCTTTGTAACTAGTATGTATTTCCTTTGATTATGATGTTGTTTGATTTTAATTATCTCATGATGTTGAGGTTATTCTTGTTTTCCATTACAATCTTATGGGTTTGAATTGTCCCTAAAAAATACCTTTTGAATCTAGGTTAGAATAATCTTTTATCAAAGCTTTTGTTCTAGACATGGAATTTAGGTTTTGATAATCACTTTGAATATTGGAACCCAAAGCTTTTGTATCGTTTAATAGTTTGGAAAATCAGTTATACAACAATACAATCGACTATTGGATCGTTTAATAGTTTGGGAAATCGACGATTGAACGACCCAATAAAAATCAGGACATCATTTGAACACGAATGATGTTGCCGAGCAATATGTGATAATATCAATTGATAATTAGAATCCGCAACACTAATCGGAGAATAAGTATAAGTAGGTTGATGAAGTTTAATCCCAGCATAATCATTTCCCTGTTAACTCTCAAACCTTTTATAATTTCGTAGTTTTATAGCTTATGAAACAAAATATTGTGAAACCTTAACTCAGAACAACATCGATTGTTGAACGGCTTAGAATATCGCACCAGTCCTTATGGAGACGATACACAAACATCTTTACTTTTGATACTACATCAACAACAACAATGGTTTTAAGTTTTAACCATGGAGGCAACAAAATTGAGAAAGAGGCTAGGGTTTCAACAACGGAAGTAACATCTACAAAAAAGAGAATCATAGTTAGGCTAACTAATGCTACAAAACACTAGTTAAAGGAACAAAAAGATAACTTTTACATCAAAAAATATTTTTCACACTAAGGTTTCACAACACAAGTTCTAATACATTATATTTCTCCGGGTCCTTTAAGTTTCAAGTTTGTTTCAGATAGATCCTTTACGTTCTTAAGGTTTCAGATAGGTCCTTTAAGTTTCGAGTTTGTTTCGGATCGGTCCTTTAAGTTTATAAGGTTTCAGATAGGTACTTTAAGTTTCGAGTTTGTGTTAGATAGGTCCTTTCTATCAACCTCCGTTAAGCCAAAGTTAAAGGACCTATCTGAAACAAACTCGAAACTTAAAGGATCTATCTGAAACCTTATAAACTTAAAGGACCTATCCGAAATAAACTCGAAACTTAAAGGATCTATCTGAAACCTTAGAAGCTTAAAGGACCTACGTGAAACAAACGTAAAACTTAAGGGACTCAGGGAGGTATTTGACCACATTATTACTATATTTGTTTTCTTAATTAATACTCTTAGGACACCGGTTAACATATTTTTTTTTAAAAATTACTACATATTTACATTGATAAATAGACTCAAACATGAATAAAAAACAAATCATAATAAAAGTAAAAATATAAAATCTGATTCTAAAAGACACTTGAAAATAATACGAATATATTTTCTAATATTCTAACAAAGTGAATCTCCATCTTCTAAAAAAATGAATATCTTTCATTTGACATAGTTAATCAACTAAAAATATTAAAAAATTATCTTATAAGGTAAGGAAATTTGACAGTTACAAATGAATTTAAAAAGTATATTTATTCAAAAAAAAATTGTACATAAAAAGATATTATTATTAATAATATTTTTTTTAAAGGATGTACTCATCGTTATGAAAAATGTAGAGTGAAAGATATATTTAATAAAAAAAAGATACATATATAACATTAATTCGATGATGTAATTGGAAAAAAATTGATTAATATTAAATTGACAATTTACATTGAAATTGAGAGTGAGTGATCTATATAGTCTTGAGAAAGACAGGGTTGAGATTGTATATTTTGGTGACTTTGTCTCATCTCTTTCGTAACATTTTTCCATGTATCTAAATAATTTATTTTAATCATCAATTTATCTATAAAATATTTTTGTTTTAAGATAAAGAAAAATATATTAAATAAAAATAAAGTGATGCAAAGATTGTGGGGACATCAGACCTGACCTAACTAGAACTCAAAACAGGAATACGTCATGATAAATCAAACCAATTGGAAGAGCCTTAAACTATCGTAACAAATATTCACTCATCACGGACGCAACCCAGCTAACCCGCGTAAGGGCGTGAAACCAAATTACAAAAAAATATGATGAATGAACTTTTGCAAAGAAGAGTTGGAGTTTTAATTTGATAGATGAATTGACCGCCAACACGGAATCAGAATATAAGTGTCAACCGCTCCTTGAACAAAGCAACAAGCAAAAAAGCTCTTCCGAGCGTTACCATTTTGAGAATAATCAATGAATGACACAAAACCACATGATACCCAAGTGATGATAGGTGTAACACATTGAAACATGCAGATCTCAACAAATCTGAAACATCAAAGAATCGAAGAGGTTAGACCACCAAACACTCCAATAGACGCGTAAGAACTCAGATCGATGGACGAGTCAAATATGTTAGTAACCATACCTTATTGGGTTAACAGAACAAGACGCTTGCGAGTTTTGAAACCAACCAAACCCTTTTAGGTTTTGAAACAGAACCATAACAAAAAGCGCTCAAAATTTAAAACCACTTAATCAGTCTCTGATCAAGAACAAAACATAAAAAACATATACCAAAACAGTCGGAGACCAACAATACTAACATCGACACACATACAATACACTCGACGACACAACAACAACACATCGACGTCCTGGTTCTAGCGAACTGGATCTGAGAAACCAAACCAAAAGCAAGACAAAAACCAAAAGCTCCAGCTTTGTGTAGCATCGCAACCTCCTCTGCCTTTTCTACCACATCAATTGGAAATAGGCAGATCTGAACCATCATTAGCTAGAAACAGCAACTGGCAACGGTAGAATCAGACAAAATCGACGACGGAGAAAAGAAACATAAAAAAGGTGACGAGCAACCCCGAAGCTGAAATGTGATGGTGATGCCGTCGTGAAGGTCGGGCATACCATCACCTACGTTGGATCTACATTTTGAATAAACAAGTTTTTGTGACTAAAGTCACAAAATAATAAAAGAGAAATGATACATGAACATCTCATCTATACATCCAACAACTTATTTGTTATTTTTTAATATTTTTTTTACTGATTTCGATTTGCATGCTTTCATAAAACCTTTAAAGTCCGATATTTATTTTTGATTTTGACATGTAGATAAGAGATATTTTGAAATAAAAAAATGGTATTTAGTGAAAAGATAATCAATTTTGGTGTCAACTCCGTTCATAGGAAACACGTCCCTGTAATTTGAAGTTCGTCCGAAAATAAATAAAAGATGGTCAAGAATTGTTTCACGTATGAAGTGGTTAATGAACTAAATCAATAGCAATTTATTTAAGAGAATTTGAGTTAGATTACTAATCAAATAATTCTTTGGTGGATTTTACTTACCTTCAACCGAACTTCGGATTACCATCCCCTTTCCTATGATAATTAGGATTTTTTTTGAAAGATTTATATATAGTTTATGATATATATGATTTAAATATTTTTATAAATTGGTCCCCAAACAACACAAATGAAACATACCAAAAAGTTGATTTTAATCATAGAAAATTGTTAGACATCGTAAAAACTTATTTCACTGTGATTTCAAGATAGTTGTTAGTGCAAGTGTATTTTTGTTGTGATGTATTTTTTTTAGTAAGTGTAGATCTAATCAATAAGTTTTGTGTCATTAATGTTACAGATCTAAAGATATGAATATTTCGAAAATTTGAATATTATCATATATGTAGGCATAAGTAAGTATTTTGCCGTTCTATATTATTAACATGTATGTTTTTAGTTTGTTCGCACATTCATCCATTTTTATTTTTAGCAACTCTAAATTTGTATTATATTAATGTAATCTATCAATTTAATATCGTTTATTTTTATAACAAAAAAAATAACATATCTCTTGATCATATCATAAGTACGTCCAATCTTTGAATCGTTAATGTTATTCATCGCCATTCCTTTCGCCAACTAACTATACTCAAAATCACCATATGCCGAAGCATGTGCTGAATCGTTTTCAACTTACATCCTATGTAGCGGATAATGTTCACAACAAGATGTTGGAAGAACCTTGGATATTTTGATGCAATTTTTATCTAGAAACGACAATATCTAACAAGGAAAATAAACAAGACCTCCAAAAACTATAAGGATTTTGGTAAAAAAAATAAAAATAAATTAAATGTCCTCATGAGTTTAACTCAATTGATAAGGATAATGCATAATATATGCAAGGTTTGGGATTCAAACCCCTACCACCACAAAAAAAAAATCATATAAAAAGAAACTCTAGGTTAACTGCAAAAGAAAAAACTATTCGATGAAATAAATATTTACTTATCTTTCAGCCGAATTTTGAGTTCCTAAAATCATTTTCCTGTTTAAATTGGAAGGTCAACAAAAAAGATAGAATACAAGTACAAGTGATATTCTTCAAAAAAAAGAGTACAAGTAATATAAAGAAAAAAATTAAATATATATGATTCAAATTTAAATCAAATAAATTCAACTTTTTGTGTACATTTAAGATATTAATTTAATTTGTATAATGTACAATTGTTTTACACATACATCTAATGATATGTTGTTGGCATACTCCCTCCGTCCCAAATTATAAGCAAAAAAACCCCATTTTCCCCCTAAATTATAAGCAAAAAAAACCAACTTTTATCATATTTAATTATGATTTTTTCAAAATATCATCTTTTCCAAAGGAAAATTAAATGCAAAGTGCATTCAATTTGCTTTCTTTTTCATTTTCTCAATAACTAATAACTAATGAAAATTGTTTTTACATCTTCCAATAAAACTTATTTCAAGAATAACACAATAAACTATGTTGCAAACTACTATGTTTTAGTTTTCTTAATAAGTGTGATTTTTTTTTTGCTTATAATATGAGACGGATGGAGTATTAACTAATGAATATGAAAATGAGAAATGCTAACAAATGCTCCAAGACAAAACTTTTACTTAAAAATTGTGCATTCATTGTATTAAAATTTTAAAGAGAACATTTTTTACATAAAATTTACAAATAATTTTCTCTTTTGGATTCTTAATAACAAGTGCCTCAAAGGCACTTGTTGAGGCACTTGTTAGCGCAACCCTATCAGAATATATGACAACACCTTTTGTGTAATTAAACTCTTAAGATTTATTCAAAAAATTAAACTCTTAAGATAGGAGGGGTGTCTTTATACTTAAGCATCATTTCAATTGGAATATGTATCTTCTTTGGCAAAAAAAAGTTTGTTTTCCAACTTACAAAAGGAGCGATGTCCCAAATTATAAATAAAAACAAGGGTCCTCCTATTCCTCAGCTTTTCTGGTACAAACTGGAAATTCATCTGATAAGAGGCTTGTGAATTATTAGCGACATGAAAACGACATGACAGATAATGAAAATTCATAAAATCAGATTTCTTTGCTATATCCATGGGTTATCAATCCCCCTTTCACTTTCTCCGGTCAAACAAAATGATAAAATCATTGAATTAATTTATTTCATCCTTAAAACAATGTAATTAGAGAAGTTAAAATTTGCTCCAAATGATATTTATACCATTATATTTTGTTATAATTTTTGAGACAACTATTTCATACTTTTATTGTATTTTTATTCTCTCTTCATTACTTTACTTTTTGTGTCAATACCTACTATTTCATATATTCCATTTTAACTTTTTCAAAAAAAAATAACATACCTCAAAAATTTAATTAGAATTAGAAATATTCAGAAAGAACTTTCTGTGGACATTTCTTTTTAGGGTATATCTTGTCCGCTTATTAATTTCTTCTAAGTGAATGTATGGATTTATAATAATCTTCTGGTTAACAAGTAATACCATGAGTATAAAAAGACTGCAGAGATATCATGGTGGTGTGGGTTTAGAACCTGTAGTATCCAACTTCTCATAATGTGTGTGAGTTTTTCCATTGACACTTTAGAAATGAAATAATAGTTATAAAGTTGGATCTGGGGTGAGAGAACTAGTTTTCAAATGGTGTACCACAAAATGAATTATCAAGGTGAGAAGTGCTTCATATTTTTATCTGATGATTCATCGATCAGGATCAATAGTAGATTTTTCGTTCACAGAAATAATAAATATAATAGTTAGGATAATCAAATCAAGTATAGGGACCCAGGCCTCTAATTCTCAAATCTGTGATGTAGATCAATTAAATCATTACATCATGAAGCAATCCGCAATGAAGTAATCGATTCCTAAACTGAAGTGTTTCAACTCAATAAAAGAGTTTTAACGAATCCATACCAAGAAAAAAATAATACAAATGAGTCGTTTGGACATGAATGTTCACTACTAAAAAAACAAAAATTAGTGAGGGATATTTAGTGAGGGAAAACGTGAAATCCCTCTCTAATTCCGTCACTAAATTTTGCGACCAAGGAATTTGTGAGGAATTTTATTTTTTCCGTCACAAATTTCCCTCGCTAATTTTGCTTTTTCTAGTAGTGGTTGTAAGAGAATCTTCGATAGTTATTTTGTAAATAATTCATTTTAGATTTTATAGACTATTGATTGGTGGCCCATAATGCTAGGTCATACATTCATACACATCTTAGCTCAATGGTAAACAATTATGCAACTCTTAAACAACTCAAATTTTTTATTTCTACTGAATGGTGTTTCAAATTTCAATATTGATTGATTACTTTTCCTAAAAAAAAATATTGATTGATTACTGATCTAGTTTACTGTCTCACATCACATTTCTTTTTTGTGTGTACAAAACTAAACCCTCACATCACATATATCAATCTACGATTTTGACTTTTAATATTTTTAATTATAGTTTTTTGGAAATAATATCTTTAATTACATATTAGCAAAAAAATTATAAAATTTATTTTAAAATATTTATCGAGACGAATCCACAAAATCTTATATGCTACACTTTGTCATATTATATTATTAAAAAAATATGATTAAAATATGTTATATAAAAATGCAAATAGTCAGATAAAATCAGTCATATTATATTATTAAAAAAATATGATTAAAATATGTTATATAAAAATGCAAATAGTCAGATAAAATCAGTCATTTTAAAACCAATGGAGTGAGTTTTGTGGTCTTGTTTAAGACACTTCAACAATTAATTGACACATATAAAAAGGATTAAGGTTAATAGGTCTTTACCCCCTGTAATATAGGTCATTTTTTGTTTTCACCCCTGTAATTTTATTTTTTTTGATTTACCCCCTGTAAAAAAAATTGTTTTGATTAGGCCAAACAAAAACCAATTTTATTTTATTTTTTCAAGAAATTTTCATTTTTGTTTGGCCTATTAGGGGGTAAATCAAAACAATTTTTTTTACAGGAGGTAAATCAGAAAGAAAATTTTACAGGGGATAAAACCGGAAATGACCTATATTACAGGGGTAAAGACGTATTTAACCCATAGGATTATTATTAATAAGGTCAAAACCCTACATCATAATAAGAACATTTTACCCAACTTCTACGAAGAATTACAAAGATGGCTCACAATCACTTGTTCAAAAGTTGGACTAAATTAAGATTTTTTTTTGTTACAAGACTAAATTAAGATTAAAAGGTTGTTCTATAATATTAATTGTGATACTTACACAGTACTAATTGTACTCCCTTTTTTTTATTTTAATTATTCTAACTTCTCTTTCACATGCTATGCTATTGAAAGGTTTGTAATGCTTCCGTATAAAAAACAAAATAACTATATTTTTATTCATGTATTGTTCTCTGAACTATAACTCATACTCTCATAGTATGTGGAACAATGGGATAAAAAGAAGTAAGAATATATGCTTAGAACAATGACTTGAAATAACAGTTCTCAATGTTACAATTTAGTGGATTGTGTCTTAGGACATTTTATGTTAGATTTCAGGTTTGATCCTATGCCACTACACTTTTTCTTTTCGTGTGTGTATTTATTTGACTATGTATTGGCAACATAAAAAAAGCGACTTAAAAGAAGAAAATCCTCAAATTAATGTGCCAAAAAAAACCATATATGAATTCTTATTTTATTGATAAAAAAATTAATTTTTATTCACTCGTTTAATGATGCAAAACTTT
>Ga0315915_1003921_pt1 | contig 18858 bp, 5 predicted proteins | sample MpolbnodulesMG_FD_207738 | JGI IMG/M metagenome (GOLD analysis project Ga0315915, IMG submission 207738) | Medicago polymorpha root nodule microbial communities from Los Angeles, California, United States - branched nodules | ecosystem: Host-associated > Plants > Roots > Nodule | place: USA...
AAGGATCCACTTATTAGTTTGGACTCCACTTATCATGCCAGTTTGGACACCATGCAAGTTTGGACTCCACTTATCAGCATCATTCTATCCCCATGTCAGTTTACACCATCAGAGACTGAGAAATTGGCATAAAATCAGTTAATCAAAAGAGGGTCAAAAGTTAGGGGGTCAAAATATCCATTTTTTTTAAAAGGGACCAAAATTGCAACTTTTTGAAACATAGGGGATAAAAAGTGCATTTAAGCCTATTTATTTCAATACAACATGGTTTATAAAATATAAAGATGTATAATAGGGTTTACGTCCTATTATCTTAAAAAAAAAATCCATTACTTCACTTTGTGCTTAAGAATTAATTTCTTATGATTATGTATATATATACCTTGTTGGTTCTGATGCTAGATTTGGAATGAATACGGTATTCATGCATAACCCAGTTGGTTTTCTCTCCTCTAGGAGCCCGACCTTTGTAAAAAACCAAAGTCTTCTTCATACCAACCAATTCTGATGTAACACTGTTGAAAATCTCCTTGTCTTTCCCTGTGGTTTTCCAATATCCAGTGTTTGTTGCTCTATTAGTTCTCACACCTGTTGGATATTTACGATCTCTTAGACTGAAAAAGTACCATTCTTTTGTACCCATCTTGGCCTTCCCTATAAATTTTACATAATTAAAAAATTAGAAGAAAAAAATTGAACAAAGTTAATTTAATTAATAGAGAAAACAACACTATATATTATTATGTCATAAAAAAAATAATTAAATAATTATCATATTTATTTTGCCAGATATATTCATTTTCGTTGAGAAAACGAGGATTTATGAAATAAAATAAAATTTTGTATATATTATAGTAAACCTTAACCATATCACAAGAAAGATGAAAGTCATATATTGTGGAAAAACAAAAAGATTAGTTATGATACAATCGTCACTAATTTTATTTTTTTTCTAGTATGAAGAAATTGGTGTGTTTATGAGTTAGCTGCTGAATTTGTTGTAGCTAAATAGTAGAATCTTGAAGAAACCCTAGTTTGTTGTTTTTATAAAACATGGATGAAAGGAAAAGTAAATTACGTAGATGAATTGCAAAACAAATATTCAGTATCGATATGGATCTATTCTTGTTCTTGATAAATGAGAAAAAGGGGAAAATCAAATAGAGTCAAGTGAATCTTCAATTAAACAAAAGATCCATAAAATTTTACTTGGAAGCTCCCATGACTCGCATTTGTTGAGATCTACATCACCTATTGCTTTGCATGTAAAATTTACAGAATCTGAAATCTTGTTTACAAGATAGTAAGTGATGAGCTCTTCATCCGTAGGATGAAATCGAAAACCGGGAGGTAGGGTTTCCTCTTTCTCACGATTTCCTTCCATTTCCATATCCTTACTTTCTTTGCTAACAACTTCTTTGTCCTTCTGGAATAACACACAAAAAGTGTCATGATGTACAAATAGTTATTGTTTTATGAGCTAGCTTCAAAATTGTCCAAATTGAAAAACATGTATAAAGTGTTATGAAAATTAAATATAGGGTTTTATAAATTTTTCAAACAATAAAAGCTATGTGTAAAAGTTTGTTTGATTGATGATGACTTCGCTTACTTGCATGGAGAGACAAACTTTTTATTTGGTTCAAGTTTTGTTGATTTATAGGAGCTACCTTATTTGCAAGAAACACTAGACTTGAGGGTAACTGCAATTGAGTTGAAGTATAAAGGAGATAGATCTTTCTAGTTAGTAATCACCATGCATGATATGTTGAAGAATTTATATTTAAGTACAAAGTCATTGAAGAAAACAAGGTCAAGTGTGTTTGTGAAGTTTTCACCAAATGTGGGTCTTTACCTTCAAGTTGAGTCATACAGCTGTAATTTCCAAGAAAGATACCTAGCGGATTGAGTTGTTTATTTTATTTTTAAGATAGTAAAGATTTGTCAAGTTTTTCATTTTTAACTATAGTTCTTGCCCATATTAACCAACATGCTTTTGTAATCACAAAAAAAAAAAAAAAAATCCAACATGCTGGGCACAATTGATGACATATAACAGTCGCGTAAAAGCTCGTGGTTAAGGGTTTATTACTACACTCATATTTAAAAATATATATATCAGTTTGAAGATGTCAACTCCTTAAATAAATATCAATATTAATATCAACGTCGAATGATAAGTTTCAAGCTTCAACTAAAGGATACCCAAAATTCACCCAAAAAAGTTATTTGCTATGATTATATTTAACCAAACAATTTATTAACACATTTTTTATGAATTTAATTAGCATATTTCGTACAACTATTTTACACATGTATCCAATGATGTGTTGTCACGTCAATAATAATTATGAAGACACATGAATTATCATATTCATTAATTGACATGATAACACATAATTGGATATATGTGTAAAATAATTATGCATTGATAAAATGTACGCTAATTAAACTCTTTTATTTAATTTTGATGAATAATTATTTATGCTTCTATATATTCATGTACCATAACAAATATTTTATAAATAAATTATTAATTTAGTCTTTGATGTATGATGTATCACTATCTCTCAAATGGATTACCAAACCATCACAAGTTTGTTAGGAGGAATGTAAATAATTTGAAACATTGCTGATTTGTTAACCGTTAAATCTAGCTTTGTTGGAGAAGGATACCTAAGTTTTTGCGTAGAGAAGAAAGGAAATGTGTACTATATTTTCAATATTCACTCGTATGTTTGCTGAAAAAAAGGAAATTATGGGAAGAAACATTAGACATAAAAAAAAATAAAAAATTGATGAGAAGTGGTGTATAAGTGATTTCAATTGTGTAATGGCTAAAGCAGAAATAAGGGGTGTTGGTAATGCATCGACATTGTAATAACAATAACAAACTCTAAATCCACAACGTCATCTCGAACCCATGTTAAAATGTCATCTCTAGAACAAATTTTGTATGAATGGTGATTTTTTACAAATTCAATAGACTCAACAATTGGTTGAGCAATGTCAATTTTCTCAAATCATTAGATGAGACGAGAGATCCTCCATACCTAAAAGGGTATCATTAACATGAGGAAATGACTAAACCCTAAAAATAGCATCTGGATTGGCCAATACCGATGGGTTTTCATATTGTCCAAATTGTACATTAATTCGAATGTTCGTTTTGTCAAGTCGTTTGGTCTTTATCATGGATTGATGTTAGTTACCAACAATCATATTTAACAGGTTAATCATTTTTCTACCAAAAAAATTATTCAACCGGTTATTTGCAAAAGAGATTATTGAAAATATTCTATCTTCTTTAACATTCATATCACACAGGGTCGTTTTGAACATTTTGGAGGCTTTTTTTTAATTATACGTCTTTAAAATTTTGGATGTCGAAATTGATATATGTAAGAATTTAGACCCTTAAAATTGGCATGTGTAGAAATTTAAATCCTCAAAATTAATATATATACAAAAATTCGGACCCTTAATAATTGGTATAGGCAGGAATTTGGACTTAATGTTCAAAATTTGAGATTTATTGATATAATTAAGTTCAAAATTTTAAATTTAAATAATATTTAGATCCTTAAATATTTTTATTTAATGTTTTTTTGGGAAATTTGGAGGCCCTATGCAATATGCATGCATATCCTTTGTTGGTGAAGCTTTTTGTTTCAAAAGAGCATATACCTAACATTTATTTCCAACATGGGCTTAAAAAGGGCAACTACTACACATATTTCTTGATAGTGCTCGAACGCTCTTTAAAGGTAGATGTGACATTTTGGTAGACTTTTCCACGAGATTTAGAGATTGTGTTGAGGTTTGATGCCCCAGATTGAGTCATGTTCTAAGTGTCCTAGTTTTATTTTCCTTCTTTTTCCTTTGTCATTCCACCAAAAAAAAACTATAATTTAAAGTTTACTGCACTTAAACTAAATTAAAATATTTTAAATACTACAAATAAAATAATGGATGTATTCAAATGGTAAAGGATTTGGGCCCCTTAAGTTTAAGCTCATGGGCTCGATTCCTGACTCTTGCATGCATATAGAAAAATATGGTTGAAAGGAATGAACTCATCTTATGTGTTCCATAAATTTCTCGACGAAGATTAGTCATTGTTATGCGGCTGTGGAAATTTCGTATCAATATCATGTATCCCATAAAAAAAAAGTTTTAAACTACATTTGTAAAAACAAATTCATATTTTTCTTTCATTTAAACGAATTTGTAGGTTTATAATCACAAACTTGTTGTTGAAATATTTGACTATATGCTTAAAGGGTGGGTTTACTCGTAGGATATTTTTATGATACATTCAAAAATCGAAGGGTTTCGATATATTTGTTCTCTAAATCAATTGCAACCATTTTTATAAATTAAGTGGTTATTTATCAACTTTTATATTTAAGAAAATAACAGTTTATAAGAAAAACATCATTTCATTGTTTATTTATAGTATATTACTCCCTTCGGTCATATTTATAAAAAAAAAATGACTTTTTAGATTCATTGAATAATTGATGTATCTTGTCTAACAGAAAGTACTCCCTCCGGTCCTATTTACAAGAAACATTTGACTTTTTTTATTCATTGAATAATTGATGTATTTGATCTATATTTTAGACCGGATACATCAATTACTCAACGAATTTAAAAAGTTAATTGTTTCTTGTAAATAGGACACCGGAGGGAGTATTATAGTAGTAATTTTTTACATTTTATCTAAAAAAATATTTAATATTATTCACTATTATGAGTAATAAATTTTTTTAAAAAAAAAGTCGATAACTTTAGTAAATAATATTTAGCTATTATAATTTTTTAAATAATAGAAAATATTTTTCCAAAAAAAAATATAATTCATTTAACCAAAAAAGATGAAACGTGGCATTAGTCCCCTTTGATTGTTGATTTATTCAACTTTTATTTTTAGTAAATTGTTGATTTATTCAATGGTAGGTTATAGTTAGTATCAGAAAGATACTCACGGTTTTTTGGCATTTGATTTATCAAAGCATATACTGAATTTTGGAGCTTAAAAAATGTTCCGTACGCATATGAATCATAATTAATTGCTTACTTTTCTTGCACTTCGAAAAATCTAATCTTGTCTGTCTGCGTCGTGTTTACATTTTCTGAAACATAATTCAAAAATAGTAATTTAGATTTTATGAGGAAATGTATAATTAATTGTTTACATGCTGGGTGACATGGGATATGTTTCTTGTGGAGACAATTAACGAGATGTTTCAAGCTCCATTCATGAAACTTAGTATGTGTTTGTTTCCACGGTGGCATAGCCAAAGACATGCGTTTTGTTGGATAATACAACTTGTAGCTTTTTATTATCACGTTGGAAAAGCTTTGTAAACGTGCGTTTAATTGAGTGGACGTGGAATCAATCAAACAGTTCATTAGTTTTGTTTTTAAACTCGATCCGTGTTAGATCTAAGGCGAGGGTGGAGTAGAAAGCATACCACGGAGGGCAGCGGTGACGCTTCACAAATGTGGTGATGTACCTGCAAATATTCTGATGTTCAAATCAGTATGTGATTGAATAGGGTAGGAGGATTATCACAATAGAATGTGTTCCTTACTTTTGATATATACGTCCTTTAAAGTAGGGTTCAAGGTGAATTAGAGTAAATCTCATTGAGGTTGTTCAATGATTTTTGGCGTGATTCACGAATCACAATCAATGCATAACGTTAATTATACGGGGATTGATTGTTTAGAAAGTACATGTGTAGACCAACAGTTCCACATTCTACCGTGTGCCTTCTAAGCCAAATCCGTTTTTAAGAGACTAGACAATTAACATATAATTATATAGACTTTTAAATGAAATAATCTCTCATTTCTTTGGGTGATTCGACGTTTTTATTTGAATGAAACCTTTTGAGATGAATCTTTTAAAAACATTTAAGCATGAAACTATTGGCCTGCTCTAGAAATTTCAAAGCCCCAACTAAACTATAGGAAATAAATAGGCAACGAAACTATGGAGAAATAAAAAGGCAGAAAAAAAGAATGACAATTGCTCAATAGCACCTCAATTTTAGTTTCGATCCAATCGTAACTCTTAATCGACTATTTTTATGTGTAAAATATAATTGTAACGTAACTTTTTACCGGCTTTTTTCAACAAGATGAGCAATTTTGAACTGCCTATTAAACAACCATCCAAGAAAATTACTTCAATTTATCTCGTCTCAGATAGCTTCCCCCCAGTAAGAATTCAATTTATCTGAAACCTTGCCTATCATCAACACACAATCAGGCCCTGGGAGGATTATGTAAAAATAAAATAGAAGGTCCTAATCCTAGGAATCAAACACAAGTGCTTGTAATTTTAGAAAGAGCTCATCCCACCACCCAAATTAGTATGATAACAAACTCACACATTTCAACACAATCTTTCATTGTATTGAACCGGCATAATTTGGTGGGAGCCTCATAAATCTCAACCGATAAAAGAAAATATATATTGGATATGTGTTCCTAGCATTGTTCATAATAAGATGGTTTCATGCTGTTCAAGAAGTAACACATTGTTACTAGACTAGTGATCCACTCATGTGCATCTCGACCAAATTGATGGCTGGTCCAAGTTTTAAAATAAAATCTACCGTTTTATCTTGTATGAATTGTTATCCTTTAGATACGGTGATTTACATAAATACTTCTGTGGTGGAGAGACTTGATGAAAATTGATGTGGGGTGTAACACTACTTATGGGTGGTTTCATGATGGGTATTAGAATCCGTAATAAAAAGATATTTACATATTCTAATATTTTAATAATGTAGTTATAAGAAGATTGAAAGATGACCAAGTGTTTTATTTTGGCTTGATCGGTAGGTTGGTAGAACGCACTTGAATGATGCATTTCTTAGATTGTTCTTTGTTAGTGTTGTTAAAGAGGATAGAGTGGCGGATATGGGCAGTTGGGTTAGTGGTCAATGGGTGTGGAGTTGACGGTGGAAGAGGTCGTTGTTTGTATGGGAAGAAGAAGTTTTCAATGAATTGGGGTGGATTTGGTTGTTGAACAATGTTGAGGTGTTCTCAGTTAGTTCTTGTTTTAAGCACCTGGTTTCGCTTTTATATGTTCAATCTAGTGATCTAGCTTAGTTTTCATAAAAGGCTTTGGAAAAGGTATGGAAAATTGAAGTTCCTTCTAAGGCCAAAGTTATGGTTTGGAGATTACTTCAAGGGAGACTAGCATCTAAAGAGGCTTTGCCTAGAAGAGGGGTGATGTCTACCATTATATGTCTTGTGTTTTTTGCTCAATTAGTTTTGAGCTTAATAATCATCTTTTCTTCTCTTGTCCTTTCTCTTATAATGTATGGTTCACAATAAATAATTGGATGGATTTAAATCAAGATGTAAATCGTAATGAAGGTATTCAACATCTCTTTAAACAAAGGAACTTGGTTTTGGATAAGCGCTTGAAGATAAATCATTTCCTTATTTAGGTGGCCATCATTTTGTATTTTTAGTTGCTCTAAACAATGTTATTTTTTAAGAAGGGGTTGTGTGGATTGCATTTCGGCAATCTCTAAAATTAAAATGGTGGTTTGTTGTTCGAGTTGGTAGGAAATCTAATTTAGTGTATTATGATTGGGTTGATTGTCATTTGGGTGTCTATCTAGTTGCTAGTTCAAACTTCAAAATAAATTAATATATGCATTTTGAAATGGAGTAGTGATATTTGAACAACTCATTTTAGACAACTTATGTGAGAACTTCTTTTTTCTCTCTTTTCATTGGTCAAAAACAATGGAGAGAGAAAAATGAAGAGAGAGAGAGAGAGAATAAGAGTATAATGTGAGTATGAGAGAGAAAGTTGTCAAAAGGTTGTCACAGAGTAGTTGTAAAAATATCATTTCTCTTTGAAATGTAATTTAGGTTGGAGCATCCCTTGTACTCTTCCTTTAATATAATTTATATTTTGCTTGTAAAAAAATAATGTAATTCCATGACAGTTTGAGATGAAACTGCTAAACTTTTTTGTTATTAAAATATGTTGAAAATTGACTCAAAATTTGAGGTGAAGTTCTAGAAAAATCGTGACACGATTTTGGATAGAGTGTAGTATTGTACCTGCATACTAACTGCAAATTGTGGCACTTGACAAGAAAATTGTGGCATGATCTTAAACTCAATATAAAGGCTTCATTCATCATTTTTTGGGGAATCTCATGTAACCAAAGGATGAAACTTTTAGGGAAACTTAGAGGCTAAGAGTTGAGTGTCATTGGGTGAGACTCTTGGGTTGGGAAACATTTGTAAACATCTTGAGTGAGTGAAATCGTTGAGTCTCTTGTTCATGGGAATAGATTGGGAAATGGGTGGAAATTATGTTTGTTCTTCGAGAGTTTGCTGAAGTTAATTTCTTGTAACATTTTTGTATATGTTTGTAAAGAACTCATTGATAATGAAGTGGAGAGAACTCTCTCCCGTAGAGTATGTCATTGTTGGACCGAACATGATAACCATTTCTTGATGTGTTTGTTTCTCTTCTCTCTTTACATTTTGCTTGTGGTTTTGTGTTTTACACTTGGTTCTTAGATTAGATATAGGTTTGTTATTGTTGTTGCTTGAGATTGATATTGGTTATACTTCCATTTTGCTCCATACATCTAAGTTTATTGGTGAGATTTTGAGTTTGAATTCACAATTAAACATATTGTAAGTATTGATATTTTTTGTTGACCCTCTGGTTTTTCAGGAATTAGATTTTGGTAATCTGGAGTTCAGTCGTAAGGTAAGTATAGTATGACAAAAAAATGTTCCACCCAAAAATCAAATTCGAATTTTCCCCAACAATTCATCTTCTAGTAGAATTTATTAACTTCTTAAACTCATTCACTTGATTATTGCATTATTGATTTTGTGTTCGACGGCTATCATCATTTGGATATAATACTAATTAGTTGTTGGTGTTTGCTTCAACACTGAGTGTTGATATACATAATCAATAACACAAAAACGATTCTAGAAGCATAGGAAGACAAATGCATGAACGGGTGTTGCCTACTTGTTCTTCACTTTAAAGATTATATTTGACCAATATGTTCCTTACCTATATAACACATAATAAAACTGTAAAGCTTCATGCATACACTCTTCTTATTCTCATGGGAACAATAGTAATTACTACTACTTATTTGGGTAACCATTTTTTAAATCAAATATTTTGTCCGTCTATATAGTTTCTGTCGAACTGGATTTATAATATATAATTTTGGTTGCACAATTTCCTTACCAGTTTGGAATTATATTGCTTTTTCATAATATAAATTTATTCAATAGTTAACACAAGGTACTAAAGTTTGTAATATGATCACAAAAACGGATTTGTTATATGGCGCAGCCTTGTCATGTTGTAATTGGAATTTTGCAAGAGTTAGGTTAACCTATACAATCAATCATATTGTTTGTTAATATCATATATTGAGATTAATTACTTATCCATTCATTTAAATATTTTCCTTTAAATTGCCCAAAGAATATATATTTTTTACTTTAAAAGAAAAATTCATTTAGGGTGTGTTTGTTTCAAGTTTGTCAAATTTATTTTTAGGAATAACATTCCTTGGAATATAAATACGTGAATTTTATTCCAAGGTATTTAGAAAAAGATGTTTAGCTAACATTGTGATATTCAACCTTAAAAATATGGATTATAATAAGTAGTTTACACGTAAATTTATTCTCATTTTCATGGAAACTTTATTCCCACCCATTTCTTTGGGAAAAAATTTCTATTCACATAAACATTTTATACCTAGAAATAAAATTTAATAAACTTGTAACAAACATAAACATGCATATTTCTATCATTTTATTTCCGAGAATCTACGAATGTAACTTAAAACAAACGCACAATTAAATAGTTAACTATATTGAAGTCAAGGTATTCTCACACGTAACTACATGTAGAGACTAATTCGTCAAAGTAACACAATTATATTTAAGATGTTAACCTCTCTAAACATATGTTTTTCCATGCACACAAATCTTAAACCAAATAGTTAAGGTGTCCCAAACACCTTGCATCATACTATGTTGATAAATATTTGATATCTACTTTTTATTTCCTAGACAATGTCTTTTATGTGATGGCCAAAACAACTTTTACAATCTTATGCATTATCCATCTTATCCATTATCATCTTATCAAAAAACAAATTGTACGATGCCATCTGTTTGGAAACTGTTATATGTTTTCATTGAAGTATACAAATCAAGGTTATTGAAATGATAGGACATCTTTCTTTTTCATCGTAGTAATAAAATATTTATCTCATAATGTTACATTTGATTTCTTCGTTAAATTAATATATTAATAAGATCTAATTGTGTAATTCATACAATAGACGTGTCTTTTGATTTCTTTCACCATCAAGATTAATTGAGGTTGTGTTTCCTACAACGACTATTTGATTTTAATGGTGAAGTAGTTGAAATGCAGTCGTCACTAAGAAGCAAACAAAAGCCCTAACTCTAAATTGCTAAAAGTCATGCTTGTTGTGCTACTTGTCTAACACTTCAAATTTAAATTAAAAAAATACAATAATGCTGGAAAAAGTTAGGATGCAAAAATATGGCGAGGATTAATGTGTGTAGCTATCATAGTTTTCGTTTCACCGTAGGGTACATTATAACATAATTTAACACTCATTTCCACTGTTTACTTGTGCTGATTTTTTATTGCGACATGACATAAAAAAAATACAATAGTGCTGGAAAAGTTACAGTAGGGTTGTTAGGGGTATTTAGAAGAAGGAAATTGTCTTCTCCCTTTTGTTTGCTTATTCACCGATATGAAAAATGTTCATATCGATGAATGAGCAATTTTAAAAGGAAGAATAAGCAATTTTAAAAGGGAAAAGAGCAATATCCTTAGAAGAATGGCACGCTAGGCCACCCTCCCCACTCCCCTTGTCCGTGTGTGTGTGTGTGGTCGCTAGGCCACTAGTCTATTAAAACAAAAAGGTTCTTCAACTGAGAGAACAAAATCTGGAGGGCGCAGAGTGATGCCTTAAGCATGGATAAAATGGACAAGAATTAAGGGACCAAGCGCTATAAACTTGTTCTTGGGATTTATCAATCCTAACATAGTTGTAGCAATTGCTTATGTGCATCTAGATGTAACAACAATTCTGGACTTGCTTTGAACATGAAGATGATGAACTTTAATTGAGTTTTTTATAATAAAAAAATGAATGAAAAAATAAAATATTTTACCAAGGGTCTAGTTGGTCATGCCATGTATGTGGCTTAACATGTCAGCACCATAATATATCACACATCATCAATTTTTAATGGAAAACAAAAAAATAAAATTTAAAAAGATAATGGTGCAAACATTTTGAAACATGAACCATTTTGGTCACAAAAAAAGACCAATTTGTTTCAATAAAATAAACTGCAAGAAGGTTTTTGTCGTTTTTTATGAGCCCGAGAAGCAAACATTCTTAGTAAAGACTTAAAGAAGTCATTTCTACCGTTCTCCAATTCTATTTTTTTTTTCCTAGCAGTTGCTACAGCCAAGTGGTTAATGAGCTCCGCTAAAAGAACGAATTGTTCGGAAAAACTCTACTAACTAATAATTGAATAACTAATAAATACATTCTTTTTATAAAACAGCAAATATAATGTTTAACATTGTAGCAAAGCAGGCACATGTAGCAGTGCAGTCTGCTATAGCCTTAATTCAAAAATAATCTGAAGTTGGAGAATATTATAGATTGTAGATTTATTTTCAGACTATAAAATGACTGAAGTGTACTGTTTTTATTTTTTTGGACAGTGACATGAAGTATATTGTTGGTGGGAACACTTTTGAAAGTATTTTCAGATTGTTACATAGTCATGGATAGATAGACATATAGACGTTTAATCTTGACCAAAAGCTGGGACCGATATACAGGTAAATTATGGAATCAAAATGATAGGCTAGTGCGAGGAGACAAAACCAACTGACAGACGGCAAGAGCATTGAAAGTTAAAATAATAAGACAACAAACAAAAGAAAACTTATAAAGTTTTGTTAATCATGAATTGTCTTTTCCAGCTGCATGCTTGCATGGTATCTGTTGGTTTGGATTCTTTAGCTCATCACCAGCCACCAAAAAGTACGCAGTGTGCCTGAAAAACAAGAGCATTGTGATGTTAATTGTTATCACAGGTAACCATTTAGCTGGAAGTTTCAGTTTAAGTAAGAAAATAAACCTGAAGAAGTTCATCATTTTGATCTTTGAGTCATCATCTATATCTGGAGTAGTGTCCAATGCTAGTTGCATGTGATGTAACCACCTCTCTGCAGCTTGATGTGTGACTGGAAATGGTCGATGTCGACCAATTAGAGCAGGATGACCTGCCATATATCAAGGAAGGAACAAAGGTTCAATGTTCAAACTTCAGAAGTCAGTAGATGAAAAGAAGCAGCAAGTTCCAACCAGGATGAATGAGACCAATACACAAACTTTTGAACATTGGTCATTTTGTCCTTTTATGTATGGCATTCAGTTTCAATTATTTATTTTCCAACAATCTGCTTTCGACCGGAAAAAAAGATTCAAGCATCCTTTTAAAATAGGACACAGAACAAATGTGATTAATGGATGGAATTACAAACGATTATTACAGAAACTTCACAATCATGTAAACGTTTTTATCAGTATCTCAGTTAACATACTGCTACACCCCATTTGGTGTAGCTTTATTCATAATGGAAAAGTTAAATGAGAGTTGTTTTAACTTATACTAGAAGCTGTTAAAACTAGATGATTCTTTTAACGGAAATGCTTATTGTTACGGGATGTTAAAAAACGAAATGCACAAAAGCATTGTGCACCGTTGATTTTCACAAAACATGCGCCTGATTTCCATTAAAGACTGACATCCTAATATTTAGCTTATCCAAACCCATTCTTGCTTTTCTTGTGCCAATTCTTTCGTAATTTTTAGCACTACACTTCTTTTAATTGAGTATTTGTAGAGAAGATTATCCAAACTCACTTATTATAAAGAAAAGGACATCTTATCACTCAAGAACCCACCACAAGTCCACAACTGATGGGGGATCCACTAGTAGTTATAGTTATTGGCAATTGCTAGGGTGGGGAGTGTCCCATGTGATCTACAGTGGACTAATGTTTGAAAATCGTTCAAAACTTTGACGACAACCAACATCGTCAACTTTAAGTAGAAGTTCAGAATCATCCATGTCTTTATAACTTTTTCAAACATTGATCCATTGTTGACTATATGAGACACTTCCCCATTCTAGAAACCGCCGTAGTTATCACATTAAAAGAAAACTGAGTTTTTCTCTCTAATAAGTTTGTGGGCACTAAAGTTTTTTTCCGCGGTCACTAAAGTTTTTTTACATAACTTCATAATATGACAGCGAACTTCACTAAAGCAGTCCGCATTTGACATATTCTCTGGCTTACTCTTTGATAACTGCACTAACCAGAGCAACTTCTGGACACATCTCTACACATTTTGCTAAGCAAACATCATTCGAGGATAGCTATAGGTTTTGAAACTACTAATTGACATCCCATCAGCAAAGATATTTTATACAGAAAGAAACAACATCATCACTTGGCATTATACAATGATCTCTCATTCATTCTTCCCATCAAGAACAATTCATTTAAGACTTAAGTAATACAGTAGTCAAACTCAGTCAAATAAACTTCTGGTTCAAAGACTGGCACTATCACCCAACACTACAATAAGGACTTACGGTACAGACCGTACAGTGCATGTCTAATGTATAAGCACGCGTTCATCCTCATCCTAACGAGTGTGACGGTGACCTAATTGGTACTTGTTGATAGCAGAAGCTCATGGTCTCATCCTAACAATTGTGATGGTGACCTAATTGGTACCAATGCCTCAAAAGTCAACTCATCTTCTTTTGTATTTATCAAGCCAGCGCTGATGAAGTAACAGTTGAACTCGTGAGAACAAAGATGACCACGAGCTTCTGCTTCCAAGGACCATCATCGATCCACTACAGACTATTTATCAAAATAATGCACCATAGAATCAGGTGACAATTTAATCCCTAAAATTATATCAATGTAATAGAAAATTTTCAATTTCAAGATCATTCTAGAATTTCAATATTTCAATAACCAAATTGACCAGCTATGCAATTTCAAGCACTAAATTAGTGATCCACTTCCTCAAAACTATAGAAATTTCAATACAAGCGCAGTCAGTTTCAAACTATAGAAAGTACTTTTAACCATTAGAAATATTTAGATCCTGCCTCAAATACAAAAGAATACACATTAAGCTACGAAGCACAGACACAGACACCGGATACAATCACCAATAATAATTTGAGAAAATGGCACACTGTAATCACATGCATTTGATCAGAAGTGTGACTGTCAGTGCAATACAGGAGCCAAAACAAAAAAAAAGTACCTCTTCTCTGAGAAAAAAGTGGAGGCCCTCCCATTCTTTGCACAAAGAATTCATACTGATTCTGAATAGCTTCTTCTTTCTTAGAATTGGCAAATATGGAACGAAACCATTCCTCTTCTTCATCATCATAAACCCTTCCAAAAAATTAAATAATAATAATTATTATTATTATTATTGCAATAAAATTGAATTGTATAGAAAAATGATTGAATATACCTATTGTAGAAATTGGTGGAGAGGTTAATGAAGGTTTGAAGACCAAGTTTCTGGAAGAGATTGGTTTCATCGATGGAGAAAGCTTCGTCTGTTGAAACTCCACTCCATTCTGAAGCTTTCTGTTGAAGACTCTGCATCGTTAAAACGACACGACACTGTGTTTTGTTTTGAATAAAACGACGATGGATGAAATGTGCCTGAAGTGAAGAAAGTGTGTGATTTATATAGGGATTGTGGTGTTCGCGTGGATTGCACGAGACAGAGAGAGAGAGAATTTATTTCATACTGTGGGCGCTGATTCTGTTTTGCTTTGCTTTGAGAAATGACTGTTTACACATTTTCAACCCATTGGTCAATGGTCACTCACAATTTTTTATATTTTTGTTTTGTGTGAAGGATGATAAATTAAGGGCATCTCCATTCTCCTCCACTACAGTCTACAATAACTCAAAAATAAAATTGTTAACTTGTTATTTTTATAAATATAGGTGGAGACTTTTATATGAAATTCCTTTTATATGTGAACTTGATTTTTCACAAGAGTGTCTGAGTTTCTTTTCTTCTTACTATTTTCACTTGTTAGATATCACAAATTGCTCACAATATATAAAATCCAAAGGGAAAAATCAAGATGTTAGTATTAAATTAATACCTCAAGAGGAAAAGGATATGGGATTTAACACTCTCTTTAGTGTTGAAAGTGAGGAAAAAAAATTGAATTTGAAATTAATCAATTAATTAAAAAGAATACATTCATATATACATACTATGTTTTTACATCTTTTAATCATAAATAAACTAATTCAACAAATGTCTTCGTGGTAAGATCCTAGATGGATCAGCATACCGAGAAGAGAAAGAACAAGGGAGATTATCAGGCTCCATCCACCCACTTCCTTTATCAAAGTTCATTGAGTATGATTCTTCATCATAAATACCTTCTATTGTTGGAGTTGAGCCAAATATTTTCTTCTTGTCTCTTCTAAGTTTTTTCCAAACTTTTTGCCACACTGGTTTTGTCCCATCATGGTAGCTTTGGTAATGTGGTTTTGTGTAGCTTCTACCTAATCTTATGGTTTGAGTTGTTGAATTGCTTGAACCAAATCTTTGCTTCTTCAAATCCATTTTTAGGGAGTCGTGCTCAAGTTTCTTCCAATCCTTAACCTCTTTTTCTTTGTAGATGAAATTCAATCCTTAACCTTTTAAAACAAGGCTAGAGAAGTAGAGTATAATTTTCATATATAAGCATATGGCAAGTCGTATGAGATTATAATGCATATATAGTGTCTTTAATAAGTAGATCTATTTATAGATTATTGAAGTTTGGGGACCATTAGGAAAGATAGTGGAAGGATTCATCAGCCTCCTATTTAGGCTTTTCTTTATGAAACGAGTCACTGACTATGTCCCAATTGAGCTATGTCCCACTTTTGGATGAGCTTAATGCTTATAAACTAATACAACAAAATTCCTTTTTTGACTAGAATACACCGAAATTCTTAGTGAAGAAAATACAAATTTTAATGATATTAATATTAACAAAAAAAATCCAATAACTAATTTAAGGGAAATGTTAATCAGTGTCCACAGGGACATTAAATGATAACTTTTTATGAAAGTTTGTGTAATCAGTGGATTGAAAATTGAAAATTTTAATATTTTTAAAGAATAATTACTTAATTTAGAATGTTTAAAGAGTGTCTCGGGGACTCTTAATTTAAAATGCATTAGAATATTAATAAAAGTAGATTAAATTTGATTGAAATTTTTAATAAATTATTTTTGTAGGCACCCTTTTCATAAATTCATAAATAAAAAATGGTTAATTTATTTTTCTTTTGGAGCTTGAGCAAGTGATTGAGATGGCAGCTTAGTGTCTCAACTCAACCTTTGCCAAATGTGTCAAACTAAGACAGCCGAAAGAGTCATCCTTATTAGCCGCCTACGGCCTACCTCTGTTTACACTGTGCTCTTTTGGATATGAGAACATTAATTAATTTCTAGTTCATTTTATTTGTAACCAAAAAATATTGCTAGTGCTGACTATTAATAATACTCAACAACACTATATAATATAGTTGGTGGCTCATTTACTATTCTTTGTAAAGTCAATGTTTATACATAATTATTTCACCTTGCATTTTGTGATTTAAATGTGTTTATTTTGCTCGGTCAAGAAAATAGTAAACTAGTATTTCAAACATTACTTGCATAAACGTTAATGGCACAAGGAATTATGATATTTTTAGATTAGGGGGAAGGTATATTTTAAGCTACCTTGAAAAATAGTTGGGTGTAGCTTCATATAAATGGTTAGCAATGGAAAGCAATTTCCACATAACTATTAAACACATGTATGTTTTAGTTTTTTGTAATCAACAAACTTTTTCATATAGACTATTTTACAAAATTGCTTAACCAATTCGCCAAGGATGGCATACAATGTTGAAACATGGCTATTGCCGTAATGAGAAAAGGTTAGACTTTTTCTTCACATAAGATGAACCATAATTTCACGTCATGATTTGCAAAGACAAAAGGAAACAGTACAAACGTAGCCATTAAAATATCTTTTCTCTCATGTTCGAATATACAGTTACAGTATTATCTTCTTTAAAAAATAATTACAGTATTATCTATTTATGGAAGTAGTTTGGACTTGTTTTAAATTATAGTTATTACATAAAGATCCTTGATGTCAATCTATATGAGTACCGTTTAAAACCATTTTCAAGATAAAGGTGTTACAATTACTGTGGTAGGTACGAAAATGTGGCACCTTTCCGTCACCTGAGATGAACCGTGATCTGTGTCATATTTAAGAAAGTACATACATTCCACATGTGCCATTGCCAAGTAAATCACAGAATTCTAGCAAAGCCTGGAGGCATGTAAATCATGACCCAGGGTGATCAAGACCACAACAAAAAATCATAGTTTTGTGAATTTTGTTATTTCTAACTTAGAGTGATATATGACATTTAAAAGGCCACATAATGACAAACCAACTATATATATGGTGCATCAAACCTAAGCACATACATCTGACTTCAAAGATAATTCTAACTTGCATCATAGTATATCATAGCAATTCATTAAAGGAATAGGTTGAATCAATGAAATATGGTGACACTCTAACAATTCACACACATCAGACATGTTCATATAAGATGCTACACTCTTTTATTGATGGATTGACAGCTAATTAACAATAGTTACATGTATATTCGATCAAAATTATACATTGCCCTTGATGCACAAGATTTTCCAACCTCACGTAAACAACAGATCCTACAAAAATTTTAAACAAAAAAACAGATCAACAAGCAAAATAAGCCAAAGAAGCATGAAGAGAAGTGTTTTTCACTACAAACAACCCTTCTGAAACTTAGCATGAGAGTCAAGCTACTAAAACAATTGCATTATTCCATACCAAGTATTTCCTATAAATACACATTTCAAAAAAGCACATAAACCACCAAATTCAACATAGAAAACCAACATTTTGAGAAAATCATCAATTGATTAACAAAGATGGCCTCAACTCAATCCAACAACTCTCCCGTTGTCATAGTAGTTGTGGTCGTCTGTGCTGGCGGCCTTGCCTTGCTTTCTTTGTTTACTTTTGTACTATTTTGCTGCTTTCAGAAAAGGAAAGAGAAGAAGACACAAGAAACCGATATCATACACATCGATGAGCATAAAAAGGGCAAGGAAACCATTGTACCTGGTCCTTTTGGACAACAAGCAGTAGTTATATCAGTTGAAGATGATGTGCATGTAGATGAATCAAAGAAGAGTAAAAAACTCGGTCATGGTTTACATGCCGATGATGCCAAATCATCCTCAGCTATCATACATATCGATGAGCATAAAAAGGGCAAGGAAACCAATGCACCTGGTCCTTTCGGACAACAAGCAGTAGCTATATCAGTTGAAGATGATGTGCATGTAGATGAATCAAAGAAGAGTGAGAAACTCGGTCATGGTTTACATGCTAAATCATCCTCAGCCGAAGCAAATCATCACAATTCTAATAGCCTAGAGATTGGAACTTCTCATGGTCACCATCACCAGCTTGAGAACAAGTCCTGATGGAAGAATTGTGTAAATTCCCACAGAAACTATTATTATGCTCGTAGATGGACTCCCAACAAATATGTAAATCCACCTAAAATACTT
>Ga0315915_1003923_pt1 | contig 18856 bp, 9 predicted proteins | sample MpolbnodulesMG_FD_207738 | JGI IMG/M metagenome (GOLD analysis project Ga0315915, IMG submission 207738) | Medicago polymorpha root nodule microbial communities from Los Angeles, California, United States - branched nodules | ecosystem: Host-associated > Plants > Roots > Nodule | place: USA...
ATGTATACATCTCCGACACCGTAGCTAGTTTATTTTCGATAACTCAAAAAGTCTTGCATAAGACATTGCTAACGGAATATCACCTAGCCACGGATCCACCCAAAACAACGTTGTGCTACCATCCCTGACCTGCCTAACTATGTTATCAACCAGCCATGTAGCATCCGTCAATCCAACACCCAGTCGAATTTTGTTTAGTTGTCGCCACCAAATCGACCCAACCCCCTCTGCAAACCGCACCCTCCCACACTCCTCACCATACTCCAAAGCACTAAACTCCACAAACTATCCCTTTCCTCCAACACCCTCCACACCCATTTCCCCATTAAAGAGATGTTATTCTGGGATATATGTGAACATATATCTTGAACGGCTTATACATGTGATTTAAAATTTAAAGTGATACTTATTCTGGTATATATGCAATTTTATTTCTTTTTGAACCTCGCTAGAATCAACTAATTTAAAGTGATACTTATTCGTGTAATCAACTAATTTTTGAATGGCTAGCTTTAATGGACATATATATTGACAAAAAAAAAGGTGCCATTATATAAGTTGTTTGTCAATGTGCATGGAAATGGAATAATTAAGTTATGTTAACTTATAGTATTAAAATTAAATATGTTCATGTACCAAATAACAATACCATCAGCACCAGTTACTACCTATTTGTTTCTTTGAACACAACAAAGCACTCCAAAGACGCGTGTTCCATGCTCTCAAATATCAATTTATTGTTTCCTTTTGGCCCTCATGGAAAGCATATAAAAACTATTATTTATCAATTAAATTCTATATGTATTTCTTCATTGCGTACCTACCTGTCCAAGTTCTAACCTTGGAATTTGAAAAATTCATTTATTTATTTAAATGATAGTTTTGGCCATAAACTATTTTCAAGATCAGAATGTATGGGGCTGGCGGTGTGGGCCGGTGGGGATAAGGTGGTCATAGCGGTGTGTTTACTTGTACATTTGGTTTGAGCAATCTCAATCTCGTCAGTTATTCTTGACAAAGTTGCCCACATCTAATCTAGATTTGGTGCTGTTTAAGACGCATCTGTCTATATCTTTTTTCTTATAGCTACATGTGTTCATAATGTCTATGGGATGGGAGGAAAACTTTTTTGTTTTCTTATCCATGTTCATGTACGTATTTATTAAGATTTTTTAAAATATTATCAAAAATATTTTGAAAAATGTATATTTTTTAAAAAAAAATATGATGTAAAGTATATTTGTTTTACTTTTAAAAAATTTAAATATAAATTATATTGGTAATTATATAAATTATACTTTACTTCATTTCTTTTTTCGTTTTAAATCGATAGGCCAAAAAGATGATTCAATTTAGATGAGGGCGTGGAAAACGCGGGCAGAATACTTAATTACGAAAAGTTGGTGGACCAGTTGGTGGTCCAAACGTTATTAAGGTCGTAGATACCCATCACGTGATCACTAATCTTTGCTTTCACAACTAACCATCCATCTGTATATGCCATGTGGATGACTCATTCACACACCCCATCTATCAAATTTCAAATATGCTTTATTTGGTTGACAGAATAAAGATGGTCATTTTTCGTACATGGTTTAAGATGAATTTTAAATTCATAGAACAAAAATCTATGGTTAATTCATTTTGTTTAAAATGATTAATTAAGTATTATTAAGTCACTAGGATACTGGTCAATTGAACACCAAAAAAAATTGATAATTATATATATGATTAAAATTTTAAAAGGTTTCAATGATACAGTTTATGGAAATCAATATCTAATTAATTATGTTGCTTTTTTGGACTTGAAATTGTATTCATTCTTATGATGGAATTTGGTTGGAATACAGGAGGGCAGCATACAGTTCGGTGTACGACAAGAACGCTGATGATCAGATCCACTCTGAGCCTGTTCCTGATGATGTGATCCAGGCAACTCAATCCACCAAATACTGGGCCCCAAACCCACATACTGGGGTATTTGGGCCCCCAGGAGAGCAAGCCAGTGGCTTCCATTCAGCCAATGCAAGTGCTGCTGCAGGTTCTGTGCTGGAGGAAAAGGCTTGGTTTCGTCCCACCAGCATTGAGGACTTGGAGAAGCCCCACCCTAATCCTTAATAGTTCCCTAATCCCTTTCCTTTAGAACATAATATATGTATATGTTTGCGTATAAATAAGGGCAGTACTTGTGTGTGAGTGGCCAAGTTGAAGTGGTGTGTGGTTATTCTAGCTTGTGTATCTATATTTTGTGCTGAACTTAAAAGAGTGCAGCATAGACTGCAATATTGCAGGTTGATGCTCCTTGAAGAGTGTGGACTAGACCCCTTATTATACATATAGCTAGACATGAACTACGTTCATATGCATGTAAGCTTCTTGTCTGTGTTTTCATGCAGCAGCTTTAATATTAGACCTATGTTTATGTTATGGTTGTGTCTATGGTGTGACTTAATTTTCTTCTTAGCAATACCAATAGAAATTATCTCTATCCGCAAAAATTTATCAACATCAATAAAAACAATTCTCAATGACTTTTGACAAGCAGCACAGATTTTGACTTTGCCGAAATGGAAATAGATTTCGGCAAAGTTCAATTTGAATTTGTTAGAATAAATAAAAATAGGTTCTAACAGTAACATAGTTTAATCTCATTTACTTGAATAGAATTGGGTTTTGACCAACTCAAATTTTGAATATGCGAAAATATCTAGTTCTAGTTTATCGAAATTTTGTGGGGTGGAAGAAGGGTAGATTTCAGTTTTACAAGATTTGTTGGAGCAGGAGTCAAATTTGAAGGGTATATTATAAAAATTTCAGAGGAGAGATGGGGCGGGGTAATTGGGATCACTGTGCTATCTTAACCCAATTGTATCAACGAACTTTCTTCACCCAATACCTGAAATTACAGAAGTCAGGGGTTGCTGAACTGATCACACACTTGATATTTATTTCCTTACATATTTATAATAGGGTTTTATTAAGGTGTCTTTTAGCAAGTTATTCTATGAGCATTTATTAAAAGACACCAACTAATTTTTATGAAGGTATATTTTAGCAAAGATATAACTATAAAATGAAAATCACACCTTGAGGTGTGGGTTGCTAAAAGACACCTTTATGAGTGGCTTCTAGCAAAACCCTTTATAATATACTATAATCATATAACTTGTATTGGGATAAACAAAAAAATATAACTTGTATTGGCTTGTTAAAAAGAGCAATGCTACTAGTTATGAAGGATTTATACAATAAGAGAAGAATGCATATAGGGGATTTGACCAATGTTGGTTATACAATTATTTTACTAAGGAAAAGTTACATGTTGGCACGTAAAATTAATTTGTTTAACAATTTATCATAACAATAACCATTTTCCTCTATTAAAAAATGTCTCAGTAGATACAGTTTTTAATAAATATTTACATGAAAATATGTTTGTTTTACATTAGATTTGAATAGAACAAATATAAAATCAAATATTTGAATACTGGGATTCATACCCTTTCTAATACAATGCTATGAAACACTCACTCCGGGACAAATCTCAATAGTTAGATTAATTCAAACGGTCCAAGAACTAAAAGAGAATGGTCACTAAATTGTTAGCAGAGCGATGGTGATGGAAAAAAAAGAGCTTTGATGACTCAGCCTCTAACAGTGGTGAAGACATATCAAAATGGAGGATGAAGTGGTTGGGTTGACAGAGTTATTTGAGCTACCAGTGTTGTTGGGAGGTGATGACGAAGGTGGGGTAGCAACAAAATGATTAATGTAGGGTGACAAACGAGTTCATTGTGTTCAAGTTAGTCAAAACTTGAACAGAGCGGGTGATGAGATAACACATGAAAATTATTGTTTCTAATATTCACAACAATTGTTCTACACATCTGTGCCCCCCCTTTTTTTTTATATAATTGTAGTTTATAGTGATTGAATGAGTTAAATATATCACCAACATAGTTTAAATCAGCCAACATTAACAACACCTTATGGCTTCTCTTGTTTTAGTGGTTTCCAATTTCAATCCTACAAAATCACTTAATGACTTTGGCATCAGCAAAGTAATTGGTGAAGGTCAACCACTGATCTCGTTAAACAAAACTGGTTAACTATAAGGCAAATGGAAATGGCACCTTTAATATAGTCTAGTAAATAAAGTATGAGCTGGGCACCAACAGTGAAAAGAACCTACGATCATAACACAACAGTATTCATATAGTGAGCTATACTTTATTAAAAACTAATCATACAGCTTTACATACAGGGATGAAACTTGTGTGAATCTTCAAGTTCAGTTGATGTTGAAGATCTGAAAATGCATGTATCTCCTAGTTTAGTGCTTGCTCTTATCTTCGCTATCACCATCTATGGTGTCATGCAAGCGTTGCTGGTATTCTACAGGACTTTGAGAATCTTCCCAACCCCCAATGTCTCTTGATTGTTCTTCGGCAGATAGTAGGTTTTTCTTTTCATTCTTGCTTCCCTAAATCACAATTGACAACAATAGAGATCCATGTAATGTAGCTGTTTGAGAGAAATACACATCTTATTTACATAATGCACTACTTTGTCTAAACACGGTGAGAAAAGTACCTTAGACATTTCTTGATGCCGATTCAGACGTCCTTTCTTCTTTGTACTTGACGATTGCTGATCCACTACATTCCTAAATAGCTGAAACCCCTGAATATCTCCATTTCTGATGCTTGCTTCTAGCTGCAATGTAAAATTTTCTATCATCGTCAAAACAAAAGGGCTGCTCTTAAAGAAGCAGTAGGAAAATACATTAGCAAATCAAAGTTCAAAAACAGGTGAAACCTGAATATGAACAATACAGAAGAGAATACTAGCAATTGGTAGCCAGCTATCCTCGGGCGAAATTGATAGATTTGACCTGACAATACAATGAATCAATATATCACAAATACAATAATGTTATTTAGAAGACAATGCAAACAAAAGGAAGTTAAGCAATCAAATCAAAGTCCACATCAGTCTAACAATACCTGAGATAAGGAGCCAAATAAACAAGAGAGTAAACAGCATAACGACGATTACCAGTATCAAGCCACGCAAACACCCAACTCTACAATCAATAAACAAATATTATATTTAAACTCATTGCAATGCAATATAAATAAGAAATTGAAATTACAAAAAAAATACTTTTTTTATTTTTACTTACAAGCCAATTAAAATAAGGAATGAAACTCATGATCCCCATAACAGCCAACCTTGTATCCGTTGAAGTTAAAGAAGATTCTTCTTCCTCTTCGGTGGCGACTGGTACCGGAAGAATCAATGAACTCAGCATGCAAGCTCCGATTGCCGCGGCGAACGGAGCATCGTCCGCGAACACTGCTTTGCAGTAGCTTTCTCTTTCTCTACGATGATCTCTATTGAATTTGAAGCTGGGTTTGATTTTAATTCCGAAGGAGGAAGGAGAATTGATGAGAAATGGTTTTTTGAATTTGAATTTGAAACTAGGGCGTGAATCAAAGAGGATCATAGTAGAAGAAGAACAACAATTCATGGGGTACGATGATGATGAGGGAATTAAGGTGTGATTGTTGAGTTCAATTTGATTTGATTGAAATGAATAGAGACAAAATGCACCGAATATTATTTGTTCTTCTTGGGAACAAAACTTAACAAAGTACAAAAATACTAGTATCGTATACTACTACATACCCAAAAGGAAGAGAATTGGATCCATATGTTTTAGGTTCAGCCCAAATTACTTCTTTTGAGTTGAACCTTAATTAATATGTTTAAAAAATATTAATTCATACCCCCACACCTATTTTCCATACCAAACATTTTAACAAAATTCCAATTTTAAACATTAAATGGTTAGGTTATTAAACCAAATATATTTGATTTGGCATAACTTAGTTCCAATCCGTGTGTGGTTTTGAAGAGGAGGAGTATGATTGTCTCCGATGTGTGTCCAATTTTAAACACTAAATGGTTAAATATGTTGCTTGCTGATGTGCTACGTATCGCTCTTATCATAGATAAATGATTGTTTGACTGTGGCTAAATCCTTGATCGACAACTTCAACCATTAAGAAGAAGAACCGTATAGTGTATAATTTTGCATCTCAAATTGTATGGAAAATTGTAACTTTCACTCAACAATTTCATAAACATCATCCCCTATAATAATCATATCATCAACATATAAGAAATATAGTAGAAAACAAAATAGAAACTAAAGTGGAACAAAAATTACGACTTTAATGTAGAATTTCTCCCTTTTCATTAGTCAAAGACAATGGAGAGAGAAAAATGAGAAGAGAATAAAAATATAATGTTATTATGATAGAGAGAAAATTGTCATAAAGTGGTTGTACAATATCATTTCTCTTTTTTATTTCCTTAAAAAAAATGTTGGCCCTCTATTGCACCCAAAATATATATAAAACAAAATACAGTAAAAAAAAGGCAGAATGTGTCATCTTTTTTGTTAGCAAACCTTGAAGTTCATGTTCATCCTCAAGCATCTAATCCAATCCAAGGTGGTTAAACATGTTTTATTCTTTTTTCGTTTATGCTTCATACCTTCTCCGATTACTTAGATCCAATTTCAATCATAATCAAAATCATCCAACGTTCGTTCTTTTATCAAAAATATTTGAAATTCACCTTTGTTTGGATAAATTCCATTTTGTGATTTACGGGTTTCAAGATTTTGTGTTTACCAACATTATAAACAATTTAATTTCACCTTGGTCTCACAAAAATCTTTTTTTTTTAGATTTATGGGTTTCATGATTTTGTCTTTCACAAGCTTGCTTGTATAGGAATTAATTAATTAATTTTTTGGTTTTGTTTTGTAGTAACAACTCCATTATTATTGTAACAACAAATATGAAGAACCAAGGTGGTTATGTTCCACCTGCATACATCCCATTGGGGCAATCAGATTCAGAGACAATGAGTGTCTCTCCTCTGCACCATAGAAATAGTAGCAATGGATCAAATCAATGGTCTTCTGGAATCTGTGCTTGTTTCGATGATATGCAGAGCTGTATGCTACTTCCTTACCTTGTTTAATCACCAAGGTGCCTCTTGTTGATTATGTATGTTTGTTTGTTTGTTTAACGATATTTGTTTGTGTCCTTGTTCTTTAAGTATTAGTTATGTTGCTATTTTTAAGAATATTAACTAGTGTAGAGTTCGTGCACAAATGTAGGTGAAGAAATGACGGGAATAAGAGGTATGAATTTCTTAGTAGAAGACATTTAGATAGATAGAATCTAGAAGGTTGGTTGGAGTTATGCAATTAAAGTTGTGTGTCGCAGGTTGGAGTTATGGAATCAGTCTCTTGAAAATGGATGGGAAGACCAGCTACCATAGACCCAAAATAATATCAAAAGAAACATGCACTGTTACACCGCCCATCATATTATTTTTAGGATGGATGACACGGGCAAATGCACGCCTATCCCACAGATCTTACGAGTAAAATCTATGATCAGTAGGATAGGCGTCAGGATCACCCATGGTCATTGAAGATTTTGTGAGATCTCTTACGAGTAGGATCAATATTTTGACTGCCTTGACAATAAGGATTAGGAGGGGAAGTTCTGAATTTTATTGCTTCGCACTGTCTTTTGATTGATTATAGCCTTTTCTTGTGTTTGTTAAACAATACTCAATTAAGTGAATTCTTAACTCACTGAACTTATTTATGGTTGTTACTAGACATTCTTTTATAAAACTTTTCCCCCTGTTTCACAGCAGTAGTTATTTGATGTATATATAAAGGGCGTGGAGTAAGAAAAAAATCATCAATATTTAACACCGTATTTAGTCAAATGTTTTTTTAGCTTGTTGATTAAAATATTTAAATTATTGTATAAAAAGCTCTTGTCTTTTGTTTTTACCTTTCTGTATGTTACAAAAAGTTTGTTCTGTTATTTTTCGATAAACTGGTTAATAAAAAAATTGATTATAAACTTTCGGCTTCGGTGCAGGTTGTATAGGTTGTCTTTGTCCTTGCTATCTCTTTGGGAAGAATGCCGAGTTTCTGGGTTCTGGCACGTTCATGGGATCATGTGTTACCCATTTTATATTGTGGAGTCTTGTTAATACAGCCTGCTGCTTGTTAACCGATGGCCTGTTTTTGGGATTACCTGGATGCCTTGTTTCGTGTTATGCTTGTGGCTACCGCAATACCTTAAGATCAAAGTATAATTTGCCGGTAATAATATTACAACCATGCTTTACATCAAGTCTTGGAACTTGTTTTTTCACTTTTTCCTTCTACTTTCTATTATGGCTGTTATGTTTCAAACTTTTAAATATAAGTGTTGTATTTAGTTATTGCAATGTTGCATTTTGAATGAGACTGGTTAATGTAATTGGAGTAAAATAGTAATTGGTTCTTAGCTGGAGATTAACCAGTCAGTAAATTGGAAGCATAATTAGGCACATTCTAATAGTAAAGGAACTGTTTAGATATGTCGATAGGGAACGAGCATAAATTCCTCAGCTTTTCACTTCCTATAGACAGCAAGTTGCAGCAATTGAGTCCTGACACATCATCTGAGATGAGTGAATTTAAAATATGTCTAAAAATTCAAATGCGATAAAAATGAAAGAAAGGAGATCTGTCTTTATGTCTATATCACCAATTCTATAAAAGAGAGTATGATGTCATCTGGTAGAGTTAGATAATGCAGGTTGAAGGGTGCTATTCAAGTACAGTTTTCCCTAGAAGAAAACTAGAAAATTGAAATAAACTTGTACGACTTGCTTTTCATTCATGTTTCAGAACTTCAGAATCCTTTTAGGTAGTTTAAGGGAAGTTCTCAGACTTTGAGAGAATGCATATTTCTCTTGAAAACATTCCTGGTACTGTGAAACACTTCTTTCTCCACATGCCTATGCCCAAATATTTTCCTAGTTGCAGATACATTTTTGAAAAAAAAGGATTTGCCTTTAATAGAGAAAGTTTAGCACTTTATATGAATCGCCCAATCTAAATTTTTTGGATGTCTCTTGTGTAATATTAATAATGAAAAGAAAATCTGATGATGCAAAGCACAATACTAATGATATTCTTTTTGTCTTGTGAAGGAAGCACCTTGTGGGGATTTTGTAACACATTTTTGCTGTCATCTGTGTGCCATTTGTCAAGAGTACCGTGAAATACGCGAAAGAGCTGGGGATTCTGAAGCTACAGATATGAAGCTGGCGGTAGTTACAGCTCCACAAGTCCAGACAATGCAGTCAGATTCCAATCCCTTACACAGTTTATGGTTTGAGGGTTTCAAACTTGGGTGAAGCATGTGGTTCATTATGCACTACAAGTGAATGTAGTTATTCTACTGATCATAGCATTTCTCACTTTTACTTTTTCAATTATCTTGGAGGAAAAACTAGAAGAATATAAAACACTCAGCTGTACATGAAAATTTAGTATGTTCAATGCTTAGTTATATATTACTTCTTCAGTGCCATCTTTACCACTTTATTTTCCACCTTCAAGACTAACGAAACTGCTTATCCCCGTGGCATTACCTAATTGTTCTTATCGGGTCATTCCAACTTGTAATTTCACCTAGTGATTTGCCTCTCCGGGAGCAGGATTTATGTTTGTTGGTTACCAACATAGAAGCAATGCCTTTCGCGGTAAGGTATTGAGATTAAGTGTTGTAAGTTAAATCTATCACAAGTGATTGTTGCACAGGGTGTGTAAGTGTTGTAAGTTAAGGTATTGAGTTTAATTTATATTGATAAAAAATGGTAGGTGCACAAGGTGTGCAAGTGTAGTAAATTTCAAGGTATCAAGTTTGATTTTTATTGATAAAAGGAAATTAACAAGGTTAGTCGGACTTCATGTTGGGTTCTAATTATGCGCCTTACATCAAGCAATTGCTCATATAGTTATGTTAGCTGCATTTTATATTCCAGTTACAAAACGTGTCTCTAAAAGCAAGCAATTGTTATGAACAGGAATCTAGAAGTCTTTTGCATTTTTACCTTCTTTATAATCCAAGTTGATAGAAAAGAAACGGATGAAAATGTTTGTGTAAAACAGACGTTGAAAATAAATCCTAGTGTCGAGGATGATGATGTATTCCAATATGTGTTTGTATTAAAATAACAATAATAAAGGTAGCATTATTAATACTAATAATAGTTTTCTAAAAAAAAAATAGTAACAATTGCTTTTAAAAATGTATATCAATGTAGCAATAAGTTTCACTAGAGAGTAACAATCAAATTAACAGTAACATTGACATGGAAACAGAATATAAAACTGAATTTAGAGCTTAAGTGACAAATCAAGCCTCTAAGATTCAGAATTGGAGGATTCTTTTCATTGTTGGACTTCAACCGATCAATATCATCTTTGGTAGAAGTGGGATCCACGCTATTTTTATTGTCCATGATTGAATTTGAACTTGTAGCAACGTTCGTAGAAGAATCTCCAAATTTTATAAGAGCTCCAATTTTGTTATTGTACCATCTTCAATTCTTGAAGTAGTTGCACCACCAAATCCTAGAATCCAAACGCGGATGCGCTGGATTGTGCTAGCAGCGTGTGGTTGATTGCTTCAGATTAGGATATGTGGCTCTATACCTTTAGGTTGTTTTGCTTCATCTATTCGAGTTGTTTTTCTATCTTTTGTTTATACTGGATCGGATTTTATGTCCCTCAGTCTTATGTATTGTTTCTATTTTAATCTATTTAGGGTGTTACAAATCCGTCTGCAACCCATTTGCTTAAAAAAAACTCTCAAACTAACAAGCAAAGGGTCTAGTATCTCTTTCAAACATAAAACACCATTACCATACCCAAAAGGTCCAAAGCTATCTGGTGTAATCGTAGAGTTAATATAAGATGGTTTTTAACCATAGATTCCATTCTAACGCCGAGTTCTCTATAATAAAGTTATGTGAAAAAAGTACTTGGATAACTACTAAAATAAGGATTAAAGTGAGGTTGCCCTAAACCTAGTTCATACACTTGTTTACATTGCTTTTCTAATGCACGTTCCACCTTATGAGCATTTTGGTGGGGTGTAACGGTTCGGTTTGGATCGGTGTTTGGTAAAAAAAATGTCTGAACCAATGAAATCTTTATCGGTTCGGTTTTTACTGTTCTTCAAAAAAGAAACCAAACCAAACTAGTTAGTTTGGTTCGGTTTGGATCGATTCGATTGATCGGTTTGTTTGAAAATACAATAAAAAAAAATTCATAATTTCACAAATTTGTACTCCGTGCATACAAGTACAACATACTCAAACATTTCATAGAACTTTGTTTTCCATGTTCTCTGTTTTTCATGAACCAAACTAGATCGGTTTAGGTTGGTTCGGTTCGGTTTTGAAACGAACCAAACAAGATCGGATACTTTTTCGGTTTGGATTTTCGGTTTCATCGGTTTTGTCCGAACCACTTACATTCTAACTGTGAAGTAGAAAATTTTTCTTGCAAAATAAGCATGAAAAACACCTTGAATCCAAATTCTTCTCTTCATTGCTGAATATTTTCAGTCCTTCAACAAGTCCAGCGTGGCTGCATGCCGCGAGTAGCGCAACACATAAAACTGAGTTCAACTTAAGTGACCTGAGTTGTAAACACAACAGAAAGTAAGGTTATGTTTATCTGAATATAATAAGACTGCTGGGAAGTGGAAAACCCTAACTCATTAGGGTTTTGGCTTGTGCTGCGCAACAATGTTGTCAAGGTTAAGAAGATATATGGTGGTGCTGCTGTGGCTGCGGCTGTTTCTATTATTCTCAATAACAAATTTCCATGTCCAATATTTGTTTCCTTCTCCTCCTCATCCTCCTACTCCTCATTTATACTGTCTAACGTGTTTCACTTTGATAATTTCGTTGTTCCTTCTGGCACAATCAATGATGTTGTTTCTGCTGAATTGTGGTTAGGTGCCATGCTCTCTCAAGGTCTTGGTTCCATATCCAATTACAACACTCTTTTCTCTTACCTTCGCGACATGGGGGCATACACGGCTGTTATTTCTTATGCTCAACAATTGGAATCCCGATCCGATCAGATTCAGGTTTTTCCAGATATTGATACTTGGAAAATCCTCATCGCTTGTCACTCTAGAAAATGTAACATGGCTTCAGCATTCTCTTTCATCAAGTCTGATCATCATCCTAGTACTTCCACCTTGAATGATCTTTTCCATGGTCTTTTTCTCCAAGGTGAGATGCACAAAGTATTTCCCTTTTATAATGATGTCTTATTAAAGGGTTTTAAGTTAGACGAGACTAGTTATGATTTTCTAATCAGTGGGTTATGTAAAATAGGAGAAACTGAAAAGGCCATAGAATTGTTGAGACAGGTACAGATTGACGGCGGCTACATAGATTTTTATGTCAGGTCATTCTATAACACGACCATATTCAGACTATGCGAAGATAGACTTGTAAACCAAGCCTATGATTTATATTCTGAAATGATTGTAAAGAAGATCACCCCTTGTGCTATCACATATCATAATCTAATCTATGCTTATTGCATCGTTGGTCAATTTAAACAAGCAATTGCCTTGTTTAAAAAATTGGAGGCATTAAAATACATGGATCCAAGTGTTTATGTTCCTACTGAAGGAGAGGTGAAAGCTGCTAAAAGTACAACCGCTCTTATGATAAAAGGTGGTGTCAAACCAATTGTTGCTGGTTATCACTCGGTGATTGATGAACTATACAAAGGAGAAGGACAAATTGGAAAGATTGCACAAATGGTGGAAACATTGCGACGTTACAAAATTAAGCCGGAACATAAATACTACTCCTATTAATTATGGTTATGATTATACCAAATAGACTATTTCATGGGCTTTCAAGTAAGCATTGACGTCACCACGAAAGACAATGGTTGCAGACCAATTGGTCTCTCTTTCTATGTAACATCTATGAAAATAAGAAATATGGTGCAATGGAACTTGTTTGTGGTGTCTAGTTTACCTGCTTTTGTTTTTCATTGCACTTTTGTATGTTACTTAATTGCCAAGTTAATGGACAATAATAATGTTTAATGTATTATTTGATCATGCTTGTATTTGGCTAATTTATACCCTTCAAACAGATAGGTATCTATGTTTCTTATTTTTTGCGCCTATGCTTGTATTATTTATTTATTGATGATAATGTATGCATTCCTCCCTTTCTCTGGGTTGCATTACTTTCTCGTGTTTGATGTCTAGAGCTCCCTCAACAACCTGTTGGAAATCCAGTTAAGGCAAAATAGTGTTTCATTAAATTGAATGTGACCCTAAAAAGATTAGAATTACACAACCATTGGAACGTAAATGAATGTGATTTCGGCCATATGTGCATCAACTACTTCCGTGAGAGAGTCTGATTTAGATATAGCACCTTAGTTTGCAATGTGAGTTGAAACAATATTCATTATTATCTGCAGAACTAAAATGCAGAAGCCAATAAAAAGAATGAGAATGAAGTGGTACAGTTTGGTAATGGATTCTGTTTCAGTTCTCCGGCACCATGGGTCGTGAGATAACAAACCAAAACAGCCATGGAAAGAATCTCGGCAGGAAAACCCTAGATCCATAGTTTTATTTGTCCAATATCGTTACCATCGCAAAGTTCCTTCCAAGAAACTAAACTGAAGGATGGACTCCACTATACACAAAATACTTTTTTAACACTGATTGGATGCTTATCTTTCAAGTTTACTTTAGTCCAAACATCTTTCATGTGTCCATCGTTGTTTGAAGTCGCCACCAATAAAAGTGGTTGCAACTGAGATAGTATATTTTCATGTTGTATATTAATTAATTGCATCACTAGCTGTTTGTCAAATGTATTAGACACACAATTGCGATTGAAACTGTGGTGAACATGTTAGTCCAAACATGCTTTCATGTTTCCAACTTATGTTTTCTATGTTTATAAATATGTACACAGTAATTGATGTTGATTGTTACTATTTTAATCCAAGTTGTGAGTGATGGATGGATTTTCTCATTTGATTAGGAATATAAACATATAGAGAGAGTCCTCATGAGCTTAGTTCAGTTGGTAGGACAATGCATAATATATGCAAGGCCCGGGGTTGAAGCTCCGGCCAACCCAAATATTCGTTAGTGTTTTAAGATTTTTTAATGGAAGTAAATGTAAAACTCAGTTCCAATACATTATCCGTTAGAGGAATGAAAATTCTAAATCTAAAACAAGCACATCCCAATACTTTTCAGTTACATTAAAATCTACTTTGTTCTAGAGGCAGTAGGTAGTATGTAATACTAGTAGTGTGTAACAACTCAGTAATTCAACACAGATGAAGAAGTGAAATATTCAAGTTGTATTCAATAAACTTTGGAATAAAACAGTACAATGAAGATAATTGTTAAAATGATAAAGGAAGAGTAAAGAAGGATAACAATGCTATAGCCTAAGTACAAGACCAGTAGCATCCAGAAGAGCATAAAGCTCACAGAGAGAAGAGGGCGATTCCAATCATTTTTCTAGACACCCCTTAGTGATCATTCTTTCTCTATTTATGCACAATCACTAGTCACATGTCCATTTACTCCAACCAATTACATTTTGCCAAGTGTATTTTCTCATGAGCTATTTAGAATCATAACACAGTGCACCAGTGGGGAAGTTTTGATTGCAATTGAACTAGCATATTTATCTACTCAACTCCCTTTTTTTTTTGTTACATTCTATAAACCTTTTTTTGGTTACAATCTACTCAACTCACTTGGCACTGATACTCTTTCCCTGATTTAATAATGTTTATTATTCCTTTGGAAATATGTCCTCCAGTCCAGACACAACAACTTCATAATCATAATCAATTCAATTGAGTTAGAATTGTTGTATATGCCTAGATTTAAAACAATCTTGCTGCACCAGATTTTACTGCCACCTCCCTCCCTTTTTATAAGACACGTTAATTTTTTTATCATCATACCCCTATTTATTTTACATCTTTTTTTTCAATCAATAATAAATATTATGTTGAAAACATAAATTAACTCTCTTTCTCACTCACTCACTCATTTGAAGAATAAAGTTGTAAAAACAATAATAATTACAAACAATTTTAATACTACTTCCAACTTTTTTAATCTCCATGATTTGACCAAAATTGTCTTATATATCATAATGATAAGATGAGTAAATATATCATAATCTTTTTCATTTGAATGAGATGCAACTTATCATAATCACTATTCAGTGATTATGATATATATTTATATTTTCTCCTTTGGAAGGAAAATGTAAATGTGTGTGCCGAATAGATGGGCCACTTAGATCCAAATTACATTTCCTCCATTGGAATAGCCATAATATGCACTGTATTTCATCCTATAAAGTATAAATATTTTTTTTAATGAATGAAGAAATATTCCAGACTCAAAAAGTACAAAACATAATGTCTTTGCACATTCCTTTAACAAGCTGTGTGCTTCTTCAACTAATGCAACTTGATCCAAGACATGTTAATACATTCAACTAAAGTTGGAATAGAATGAAATGAGATAAGAGATAAACACCAGAGTAAAACTATCATTTCATTGATTCTATATTTTATGATGAAATCGGAATAGGACAAATTAATAGTCATTGAAACCAATGGGAGAATGCAGGTGGTATGTTACCAATAGTCATTACAAGAGCATGTTGCATATTTGAAATGGTGAAAGCGATTTGAATCTCTTACGACAATCTCCTTCTGAAACAGTTTTGATGCTAATTTCATAAAGTTATGACAATCCACACAAATACGGATATTCTTCATAATTTTAATGACATTTCCAGCACAAGGCAAAATTCCTTCATTCATTATAGCAAATACCAATGCCATCTTCTCACTATGATGAAACAATTGGTCTTCTATGTGCTCCACTTCAATGTCATGCAAAGCTGAGCCAATCTCTGGAGCATAGCCCATTTCTTTCAACTGTCCAATCAATGTCTCGAGCCGGCTCAATATAGCCTGCCTTTTCGGATGATGTTGGCCACCAGATGTGAATTCATGAACCTGCTTCCCAACCTCAACCCAGCTTAATCCAGGTCTTTTTCTCACTTTAGAGTCTCTCATTTCCTTCCGAATCAATCCAGCTTCAATAAAACTACCTCCAGAGGAATATATGTTTGACATCTGTATGTACGCCAACGAGTTTTTAGGATCTAACACTTTGAATTTATCGGCTGCCAATTTGGCCAAGTCAGCCTCACCATGCTTCCTGCAAGATCCGAGTAATGAACTCCAAATCACAGAATCAGGTTTCATTGGCATTTTGCGTATCAACTCCTCCGCCTCAAATATCTTTCCAGCTCGTCCATAAAGGTCAACCATGCAGGAATAATGATCTAATTGAGGAGCAATACCGTGACTTTCAGTCATAGAGTTGAAAATTTGTGTTCCTTCTTCAACAAGTCCAGCGTGGCTGCATGCCGCGAGAAGCGCAACAAAGGTTGCAGAATCTGGATGAACATCCATTCGCTTAAAGAGATCTAGTGCATCTTTAGCTCGACCGTGAATGGCATAAGACTTGAGCATTGAATTCCAAGAAACCAAATCGTGGCAACCCATTTCGGTAAAAACTTGTTCCGACAAACTTAAGGAGCCAGACCTCCCATAAGCATGTATCAAGGCATTTGAAACAACTGTGTCGTCGTGAAACCCTTGTTTAATTACTTGTGAGTGAACTTCGGTTGCATTTTTCTCAGTGGCAAAGTACGCACAAGCTTTTAAGGCAATTGAGAATGTGTGCCGGTCCAACACAAAATTTTCTCGATGAAGTTGACAGAAAAGAAGGAAAGCTTGCTCAGGATCGCGCTCCGCAAACACAGAAATAATAGCAGTCCATGACACAATATCACGTTCGCCGCTTGTATCAAGGAAGAGCTTAAAACAGTCAGAAATGTGACCCCCTAGGTCTGCATAGGATTTTACCAATGCAGTTACCACTTCAACTTCTGAAATAAGACCACTTTTAACTGTGAGACAGTGTAATTGAAAACAGTTCTTCAGATGACGTGTGTTGTTGATGTCATCTGAAGTACTCGTGCAATGATTCAAAGAAGATAAAACGCCGAGTAATGTGGCATTGTTGAACCCAATTCCATTACAATACATATGCGCAAACAGACCAATAGCTTTGTCGCCAAGTCCACGGAATTGAAAACCTGAAATCATCGAATTCCAAGATATAAGATTTCTATACTCCATCGACTCGAAAACAGTCCATGCATCATCCGAAGTATGATCACAACCTCCACCGAAACCACCAGAACACTTGCTATACATCGTAATAAGAGCATTTGCAACATACACATTGCAATCCAATGACATTTTCAAAGCAACAGCATGTACCTGCAAGCCATATTTAACATCTTGCTCCTCACAAGCGCTAAGCACACTTGCAAAAGCAAATTCATTGGGGTGAAAACAAGCCAACATACCAGAGAATAAAGCAAAACACTCTCTAATTAAACCAAACTGCGCATACCCAGAAACAAGAACAGTCCAAGAAACAAAATTTCTTCTCGGCATTTGATCAAACAGGTAGCGTGCATAATCTAAATAGCCACATTTACAGTACATGTTTAAGAGGTTATTAGTAAGAAAAACATCATTTTGAATTGTGGGGTGTTTGTTAAGTATGTAATGGTGCAATGCCATGCCTTGTTTGATGAATTTTTTCTGAGCACAAGCATGGAAGAGAAATGCATAGTCTTGAAGGGTTAAAAAAGGGTTGGTGTAAACAAGTGAAAGTGCTTTTTCAAGGTTTCCTTGCAATGAAAGAGTGTGTATTTGTGTGTTTACGTTTCTGGCTATGGTTTCTGGTTGTGCAGTTGAAGTGTAATAGAGATTTTGCAATATACAAAATTTGGGGAATACATGGTGCATAAGCTTTTTGGATTGCAACATCAATGTGGTGAAGTTATTTGCACCAAAAAGTATCATATTCATTGTGGTTTTATTTGAAGTATGATAAAATTAGAAAATGTAAGTAAATGATTATTAGAGAAGTTAGATAAGAAATGCAACAATGTTTTGTGGCATATGTAAAATTTACATATCAACAAAAGATTTATGTATGTTTTCGTTTTGATAAATAAAAGTTTTTGTAAGTTGTATAACGGTTAAATAGGTTGGCTCGATCGAACACGATCGGGTCCGGTGGATCAACTTGTATAAATGAGTTGAATTGGACTAGTCCAATTGTTTTATGGGCCGTTAAAATTGAGCTCGACTCAAACATGAAGATTACGGCTCTTCGCCCTGCACTTTTCGCTCGCACCCAGCTGAAAAGACATTAATGCCCCTGCGTGAGTTAAGTCAAGCACCACTGACATGTGCGCGAGTTAACTCACGTACCTTGGCCGATGGTCAGAACTGAAGAACACACGTTTTTTAGACGGTGTTCAATGCAATTTAATTGATTTTGCACATTTTTGTTAAGTTTTTTCACGTTTTTTGACTATATTTATGGTAGATATAACCTATGTTACAGCGTATTAAATAAAGTAAATAAATGAATTAGAATAAATTCAACGTGAATTCGATTAAAAATTGTGTATTGAATAAATTCAAATAAATTTACGTATCAAAAAAATGCCTAATTAAACTCAGCATGAATTCGAATAAAATTGTGTATTGAATAAATTCAAATAAAAGTTACATTACATTATATAGACGACTCATTACATTACATTACATTACGTTCGGGAATGTACCTTCCAACTACAACAATTATCTTGTCTCTGAATGGGGTAAATTCAAACTTACTAAGCAACAGGACTTCAGTATTCGACCGACATTTCTACTGTTCCATTCAAAAGATTAAATTCTTGTTAGGCTTGGTTTAAATGACGGTAT
>Ga0315915_1003927_pt1 | contig 18846 bp, 10 predicted proteins | sample MpolbnodulesMG_FD_207738 | JGI IMG/M metagenome (GOLD analysis project Ga0315915, IMG submission 207738) | Medicago polymorpha root nodule microbial communities from Los Angeles, California, United States - branched nodules | ecosystem: Host-associated > Plants > Roots > Nodule | place: USA...
ATAAGGGAATGTGAATTCAAATAAGAAAATAGAAAAAGAAAGGGAGTGCTAAAAGTTTATTAAAAATTGCTTTTGTGCATTCATTTTGGAGTTAGGTTTTACTAAGACTATAAGCTTACAAGCTACCATGTATATATTTACTAAAACATTTATACAAAAGATCCAAGTGGTTGAGTCACTTACATAATAAATGATCTATGCATCATCACTTTCACTTTTTTATTTTTAGAGGAGTTATTTTCACACTACGACACCATATAATTGATGATTTTTTTTTTTTGACTAAATAATTGATGAATTTTGAAAGGTTGTTCTTGATTTGTCTTCAACGATTGGCACCATTATTTAGCCGTCTATTTATAGCAGCATGAGCCATCATGAACCGCCAAATTGGTACAATGAACATTGTTTTTCATTATTAAACCTATTTTTTTCGGTCATTTTCAAATTGTTTAAATGGGTTACTCATTTAAGAAAACTAAGCATGATTTGACCTTAAGCGTGATTGAACATTTGGCTCTAATTCAATATTTAAATTAAACATAGTCTAAACATGATTAAACAAGGCAAATAACATACCTAGGAATATAATATTGTTGATTGTACTAACTTGCAATGGAAAATGACGGTTGTTTTAAATCAATTAAGCATAATATATAGTGCATCCACATTGACATTTTTGCTAATTAAGAAATGGTAATTATGTTTAAATTGATGTCTTTGTAAAGATAATTGAGATTTGTCAAACGGTACATCTCATGAAGGTGTTTTGGTTGAGTGGTGCATTGCACATTGGAATCCTCCAACTTTTTCAAGCTTTGAAGTGCCTTTACGCAAATCATCATAAAAAATTCAACCAATAAAAAATACCTCGTACCATGACTCTAATGATTTTGGATTAGATATAAGTTTGTTTTCATTTCTAAAGAGATTAAAATTGATTTTTTTACTATTCTTAAATATAATTGATTTTGTCTCAAAAATTAATTTATAACTTAAAGTTAAAAATTGAAGCTTTTTAAAATTGATTTCAACGTTCAAAATTATTATACAATTCTTATATACATAAATCCATCCAAACATAAATAACTTTATATTCAACCAAAATCAATTTCACTTAATCGATGTAAGATGATAATTACTTCCAATAATAAATTTATATTCATGTCCTATTTCATTAAATGTGTAAGATTAAGAATTATTAGAATTAAACTAATAAACATTGATAGTGAATTTTTTTTACACATGTTAACAATATGACTTTAGTCAAATCTAACTTAAAAATCATACAAATGGCTTATTATAATTGAACATACAAATTAATCTCATAATAATAAGTAATATTATTTATTTATTTGTATAAGGAAAAAGGCAATCCAACAAACAATATACTATAGTGCACCATGTCTCCCTTTTAAGACAAAGACGTGTGAATAAACTAACCCACTTTCATTGCTTTTGTTCCCTTTTCGACATAGAATCACACATCAATTTCATGTGGGGTCAAAGCTAAAAACCTCCCTTCATCCCACCTTCTCCATCTTCTTCACCTTCCAATGACAATTCATTTTTATGAGTAAATTGCTCATTAATTAAACATCTTAATCTATCCACTCATAAAATTAGTACTATTTAATTAATTATGAATTTGAAATTAATTAAATATCCAAGGCAGGTTCAAATATATATCCTTCTTCGTCACGTACACACTACGCACCTATCCTCCAATTAAGACAATGATACTTAAACCAATGTTACATCACATTGTATATAAATTTTATCGAGAAGCTAAGGTGATAGGAGACCTTTCTAATTATCTTGGCCCATGCCATGTTGCTTTCTTTTATTTTATCTTGTTCAAGAATGTGTAGACGTGTTAGACTTTGTGCAAAAGGGTTAGAAATGTGTGTCACATAAGTTGTCTATGTCATATCGGTGGTATATATAATTATATATAATGTGTATATATATTCCAAAATTTCAGTTGGGGGTTGGGTGGACCTGCTCCAAATATTGGGATAGTACAAAACAAAGCATAGAATATGGATGTCATTAAAGAAGGCATATATAGGAGGGGTCCATGATGTGGAACCTAACTTAATTTCTTCCCTTGTGAAAGAGGGCATGCTCATGTACTAGTCCTAGGTCCATCATCATAGAATTGATTTTGTTGTTTCCTTTTGTTCTATCCTAACACATGTTTTCATCTTTAAAGAGGAGAGGACCCCACTAAGTCTCTCCCATATCACAAGTCACTTAAAAATTAAAAATTATGATGATGATAAAACCTATGGTGAGCAATTGAATTGAAATGAAGCTGGCTCCCAAAGTACCATGTCCAATTATGTCTCCATAACAATTGTGAATCTCAAAGTCTAAAGATGCTATAGTGAAAAGCATAGATTGAAAAATCCAAAGAATGGAATTCTTGGTTTTCAATCATATTCAATGACATATTGATATTTGAGGTCGGCCTAATTTTTTAAATAAAAATCAATTTTCTTTTTTAAATTAAATTAATGTAGATGGTCATACCAATAGGCATTATTTAAAATCTCATTCTCTTTATTTTTAAGCCAATGTGAGTGAGGCTTCTGTTTTTAGATATATTCCTTTCTCAACCAAAAATGTCCACAAAGAGAACCTAAGGTTATCATGTGTAACATTGATAGTTGGTCTCCTCTATTTATATTTTTATAATTCTTCCTAATTTTGTTTATAAGAAATTTATTTTGGGATGATGCAATTCTATGTTGGGAAGTGCCTTGTTGGCATCATAATTTGATATCTTTTATTACTTTTTCACATTCTATGATATGATTCACACTTTACTTTGTAAGGATAATGGGGTGATAATATCAATATGTATATATTGTCAAGAAAAGACATGGTGGGTCATTGTAAGCAATTACAAATCAACTAGCTCTCATAAAAGAAAAGAGGCACAATAAACCATCCACCTAAAAATCATATCTCACATAATGAGCATTTCTTTATAGGGGAATTTGAATGACCTTCCATGAGTTTACTTTACATGAATGGATTTGGTGCGATACGTGGAGTAATGCTAAAGAATAGGACATTATTATTTATTGCATTTTTGAAAGCATAAGCCTCTCTCTCCCACTATGGATGAAACATGGAAAAGAAAACTAAAATAAACATGAGAATAAAAAGGAGTGACAAACTTTGTTAACTATTGTTTTTCTCTTGCTTTTAGACATATTGGTTTGTGCAAGTGTAACAATCAGCTTTCCCCACTAACATAATTTCCATGTGCTCAGGTCCACCTAGGCTTACTCATCCCATTAATGTACTATTGGAGTTTGTGGTCACAAACCCAACTTCCCCCCATCTTGGGTAAAATGATTATGCCTTTGCCATTCTTCATCTTTTCTATCTCCCTTTCTTGTCAGTAGGGACTTTGTCCAAAAGTGTTTTAATAGTTCCTTCTTGTCTACAATAGCCTCTCCTCCAAAATCTTAATTGTAAGCACTTTGGTTATACTGTTTAGTTGAAATTTGGATTGTTAGTAGTCGGTAAAAATATTTAAACTACCTAATTTAAAGTTTAAACCATTCATCTCTCGATTAAACGATCATCGATGCATCAATGGCATGAATGCGAATAATTGTCAATTACTAGATTCAAACAAATTCAGGATTTGCTAGTGTCGTATAAATAGAGTTGTCTAGGTGTTGCAATAGTCTGATCAAAATTTAATAATTCATGTTTCAACTCAATTAAACATATTCGAAAATTAGGTTAAATTATGAGGTATTCCAAGTGGATGAATTAATAAATTTAGAAGTTATTTTGTGAAGTGGGGGTGAGATTAGACTAATCATGACATGGAAAATTAGAAGTTATTTTGTGAATAATAGCAAGGTTGACATTAACATGTCCTATGTGACCCTATTTTTTTTTCCACTTAAAATATATTTATTTTATATAGCAAATGAAAAGATATTATTTTTGTTCCATATCCCCTTTCTTACTTCTCCAAAGTCTCACATTAAGTCATGAAAGAATTGAGATTCGACAAGCTATCATCACTCTTGGACGAATATATTATGAAGGGAAAATATTTGGTATTATCATCAATATGAGAGAGTTTATCACATTGTGCTGTCTGTCTACAATACTTTTGGTGAGTATGCAAAATCAGGCCCACATTGATAATGGACCATAACATTTTGGTCATTACTTTTTTCACCCTATAAGCTTATCGTGCGCTCCATTCGAATTCTAAAATCTGAAATACTTCAACGTGTTTTTGGAGGTTTTATGGGGTTTTTGTGCAGTTTAAATTTTAAAATTTGAACTGCATAAGGCGCGTGAGAAACTCATAAGGTTGGGAAAAGAAAATGTCAAAAATTTTGTTGTTGGAATTGACAAACCAATTTGATATGGCTCTGGTAATTTCCAATTAAGGATTTTTGGTCTGTTTTTATTTAAACGAATTTTTTTGTTCTGTTTAGAATTAAAGAATTAATAAGAAGTAAAATCATAATTAAGGCATGAAAATAATTACATTATGTTGGGTACACCATCAATTTCATCTTTTCTCCCTCATGCTTTTAAAATGGGGTTACAGTGTTTTCACACTAAAGTAATGTCTCCTCCTCCTTAATGTTATTTCCACTATTAGAACGTCCAATCAATTCACAATACAGTAGTAATTCAGTGGAGGATCAATGAAAATTACATCAAAATGTAACATCATACTCATTAAATTCAATTTAGACTTGGTTGTTAGGCATACTATTTTCAGTGCATGTGGACAAAAATGGTAACAAGTTTCATGTTCCAATTCCATCTTAACAACATTACGGAAGTAGACCCTTAATTTTGATCTTGGTAAAATATGTTTTTTCCCCTTGAACTGGACCTAGTATGATCAAGGATACCCTACCATACAATAAATAGATAATAATATTCCACAATTTTGTTATAGCAACTTAAATGCTGATATACCCCATCTTGGAATTGAATTGGCTTCTAGCTGAATATATTGATTTTAAAAAAAATATACTTTTCTATAAATACCCTACTTTTTGTATATATCCCTTTTAAAAAGTAGGATATTTTAAAAATCAATTATAAAGGATTTTTTTTAAAAAAACTTACTATATAATTGTGAGTTAAATATACTTTAAGTCACTTTAGATTATTCATTTTCTGATTTTAGTTTCTGTACATAGTTTATTAATGTTTTAGTCCCTACCCTTTATAAAAACAAGTGATTTTAATCCCTCCATAAAGACTAACAACACCTATTTTATAAAAGATATAGACCGCAAATAGTAAATATTTTTAGAGAGACTAAATTTGAAAACATGTTTAACCCTACGATTATTTACAATTGCCATTACTTTTACTTGCCCACAATTGAGGTCTATTTAGTGTATCAACTACACTTACCACATGAAGATTCTTATGATCTTACACTATCTAAAATGTTAAGTTTATTGCAATTGTGTAAGAACAAATTAGAAAATTGCTCTTCTCCCAACAAAAAAGCTCACTCCTATATAAACTGACCAAAATACCTCCCATATGAGTTAATTCACGTTCGGTAAACTGAAGTATAACCTACATAAGTTAATTCATGTGGGATGTACCAATGTACAGAACGTGACTTAAATCTTGTTGGGTTTAACATCTGCGTGACTTAAATCATGTGGATGTATTTTCGAAAGTTCGGTTGGAAGGGAGCAATTTCTGTTGTGAGAAGAGCAATTTTCAACAAATTAATTGGGTCATATTGGAACAAAAAAAGGATAGGTGTGTGGTGTAATGTATTGGGCCTCATTGACAATAGGATCCACTTGAATGACAATTGTTGTTCTGACATTCAATGTGTTTTAAAAACATAAGTAAATGATCAAAAAATTCAATGGTAGTTAATTGCTGTCAGTTTTTTTAGCTATAAGCCAACAATAGTTAATATTTTACTTGTGTTTTTATAAAGTATTGAAAGTCAAAAAAACAATTATCTATTTGAGTAAGAAACTAACAATCTGACCTATTTGATCAAGCAATGTCCCATTTTAATAATATCTGACTTTTTAACCTTATAATAGAATAAGAGATAGTGACTACACATGCAAGAATTGCCCCCACTTTACATTGTCATCACAGAATGTGTAGTATGAGGTTAACACTCTCCATGTGCTTATCATTCATTGATGTCATAATATAAGGGTGATATGCCAGCAATTAATAATGACACATAACACATTATTATAAAATTAAATGAAGGTGCAGATAATTTGTTGGACTCTTCCTTGGAGTAGAGTTAGTTTGTTGTCATCATAAATTGAGAAGAAGTGTGACAAAAGAAGGCAATTAAATTTCTACCTTCCCTAATATATATAATTACAAATATAAAAAAGATAGGTGTACTATAACATATAATTGAACATATAATTCAGAGGAATATTGTAAATGTCATGGGAATAATTGGAAATTTCCTCCCCCACTAATTTCTCTAATTCAAGATGATCACACAATCTTGAAAACGAGTCTTAATGGTGATATTACAATTCCTTGTACATATCTCAACTAAAATCTAAAGATAAGTACAATATAATTGCATGCCTTAAAATGATGAGTGATGAGAAAAAATGCAGTAAAATACAAAGTCGGTGATCAAAATAGTGATGCCACAATCAAAATGAAAAACAAGGGTGGTGAAATAGACTTCCTTTGTTTTCTTGCTAACCAAAAAAAAAAAAATGCAATCATGGATATGCATGCATGTGAAGCAAAAAAGTGTGTGCGACAGACATAAATGCACACGTCAATCAATAATAAAAACAGACACGAAATAACATCGAAATGAGTGTCTTTAAGTTACAGATCCTAGTGGTTTAAACCTGAAAATGACATGTATCGAATAAGACCAATACATAATTAATGCATTTTTTGTGCGTAGGCTTAAAAAAGGTGAATTTCAAAGCATAGATCCAAACCTATGGTTCAATATTAAATATTCATAGCCCTAAATGCAAAATATTAGCAGGAAAGATAGCAAAAATTGTTTTATCAAGAATGCAAACTCCAAATAGGGTGTTTTACCATTTGAAAAATATGTGGTATTATTATTACTTAGGTTATTTGATTATTTTTCTTTATGAATTAGAAGCATAAATAGTGTGTCCTGAGAAATCAAGTTATAGTTACTACTTAGACAATTTAAAAGAAATCAAGTTAATAACAACTTATACTTTTAATGAAAATCAGCTTAATTACTGCTTAGACAAACCATCATTGGTACCTCAATATAATAGACAAATGTAATGACCTCCTTTCTAGTATTCTAAAAATTCTTCTTCATTTTCCGCGTAACAAACTAATGTAGCTGTTCACACTCTTGCAAATTAAACGAACTACTCACTATGCAACGAGCAAATGCAGTTGTTCACACTCTTGCAAATACGGTCCCAATTAACTTGTCACTGTGGTTTTGATTACCTACCATTTTAAATTGCTGATATTACATTAAAAAGGGGCATTGGTACCTCAAGTGGACAACTCATGCATATCTATAAATATATACCAAGTTAAAAAAATTGATAGTAGGAAGGAATAAAGAAGCTCCTTTATTCTATGAAGTATCATATCACATTCATATGAATACACAAAGTGGAAGAATTTGGATGACCACAAATGCACCAATGTAGAGAACATGCAAGAGCCCCTAGCTTGTTCATATTGAAGATTCACAAAACTGGATTCGGTTCCTATAGTGGCTTCTCAATCAATTTACACTATAAATAACTCTCCAAATGGAATATCATAGTCATATTCTCTGATATCTATTAAGTTGATTTTACACCTTTAAGCACTAGTCTCTTTTTCAATTCATACAAAGCAAAAAAGAAAAGTCACCTAAAAAGAAAAAGGAAAAAAAAACATAGTTCTTCAATTGATTTGAACTGTCACGTAACCAATGACCTTGTTTCTCATTGATGATGTAACAAAAGTTCAAAGAGTTTCCCATATAGTAACTGCTTTTTCATGTTATGGTATAGGATTCCTTTAAGAATCTCAAAATTATAGTTTCACCCCAAAATTTCAAGTTATTACATCCCGTCAGGTTTTAAAAACCTCAATTTTTCATTAATATGTTAACTTATTTAAATCAGTTTGGGTAAAACGTAATTGTATTGAGTTTCCATAAACATATTTTAGTTGAGTTTGCCTAAACATAATTGAATGAGTTTGCGTAAATGTATTTGAACTGTGTTTGCGTAAACATGGTTGGACTGATTTTGCGTAAGATCTAGAAACTCAGATGTTGCGCGCAATACGTGAACTCAATTTACATAAATGGACTCGAATTGGGTTCCCGTAAGATCTTGAAACTCAAAATTTACATGCAATCTGTGAACTTAGTTAAAGTACATATATTTAAATTGAGTTCTAGTATGTGTACACATCATAAACTATAAACTATTTCTAAAAGTATTGTAAAACATTCTTACAAATATTACTGCCTATATTATTAAACCAAAGAAGCTCTTCAAAATGAATAATTCTCTAACAGCATGTTCTCAAGTAACAGAATTTGAACCAACTGAAAGAGACTACATCAACCATGGTGCTTTTACAGTGTCCATCTATAAAATACATTATCAAAATCGTCTCTCTCCTACCTTCAAATCACAGCAAAAAGTAAGCAACTTTTCATTAGGGGAGAGTTCAATGGAGGCCCTCCAGTGCTGGTAAAAAGTTCTTTCAATATTCCACATATTGAGAACATGCTTTCTAACCACTAGCCCCCAATAATGACCATTGCATGTGTAAACAAAGGTGTACTGAGAAGATTATGAGGTGTTCCTGTGTGATTAAAAGTAAGCTTCAGAAACAATAGATATCTGCAATAGTAGTATCCACACACTTCAAACTTTAAAGCATAATATAAATGAGTAAATTGAAAATCTTGTTTTGTTTACATGGACTGTTCAAAAGGTGACATATTCTTGTCAAGTGACCCTAATGGCTGGCCCATGTACCACATTCTTTATTGAGAGTTCTACTTAATTGTACCAATAACTAAATCACATGAGGGGTTGGCCCTAATGATTAAATAGATTTGCTCTATTTATCTTTGATGATGGCGCCTATCATGTTTTGACTATATAAGTTACAACCTTGATCCACTTATCCAGAGAATAGAAAATTGACTCTCCTAAATGTACCTAATTTTTTTGAGGAATGCTTCTGGCAAACTGTTCCAGGAAAGATCATTGTTGTCAATCCTGGATTGCAGAAAATCGCAGTTCCTTCCAATTTCGCTATGCTATAGTGCTATAGCACCACTATAGCCGCTATTTGACAACACTATATACTAAATATCGTATTGCAGATTTGTTCAAATTCCGCAACGCTATGCTATATTGACTCTATAGCAGCTATTTGACAACACTGGGAAAGAACTAATATTCGCTAACCTAAGCCATCTATCTATTATCTAGACAATACCGTTACTTCATATCCAAAAATACATAGATCAATTGTTACAATCTTGTAGTACATATTATATGTGTATTATTCACAATTCATATTATTGTTTTTAATTACCTTCATAATCTTTTACTTCCATTTAAAAATTGTGCTTGTAGTTTTTAAGCTACAAACCTTCACAACGCAACTATTGATTGGTTAGTGGAAGAAACCTTCAATTTTTATTTTTAGTAAAAGTATGTTGATTATCTAATGAATAAAAAGCACCATAAAGCGAAAAATACCATCAATTTAAATTTGAAGTAAAAAAGTTGTCCCTATATTCTCACCATTCTTGAAGTTCCCTTCTCAAAGCAACGATTCTGATAAACATGGATGCTCTAAGTACAATTGCAAACACAAAGGTTCACTACTCATTGACTTGATAGGGGTTATAAGTGGAGGTTGCTGCCACTGCTTTGTGTCGGTTGGGATCCACAAGTCTGCTTCCTTGCTTGTACCGGTCTCTGGAATGGATCGAAAATAAGCAGTTATCTCCCACTTGCAATCTGTTTAGAGTCGACACAATAAGTTTAGACCTAGGTTTTAGCTATGTTTGGAAAAATAGTTTAATTAAGCGTTTATAGCACAAATGTTTATTATATACGTGCTTAAGTATAAGCTGTTTCTATAATAAAATATAAAATAAATTCAAACTGTTTCCATATAAGCTATAATCTGTTTTTCCAAACAGTCTCACAAGTGTTTATGCCAATAGAGAAGCTCAAATAAGTCAATCCAAACAGGCCCTTGGCCTCTATACACACACACACTACCAAAATCGGTAAACTACTTCCAATTGATTCTAAACTAGCAATCTATACGAACTGTAATAGATGATGAGATATGGGATTATTGCAAATTTACAGCAAGAAAAGTATGAGAAAAAGTCAAAAAAGAAAACCTTAATTACACTTTAGGTCCCTCATTTGTTTGAAGCAATCAAATCCTCAGTTTTAATTGAAAATTATGTTTGTATTTTTGTTGTTCAGTTACTCACAAGTGTGATGACCTGATGTCCTGGCGAACGATTTATATACACGGCATGACAATTTACTGAGTTGCGATCTCAATGGACCCATAAGTGACTTTAGTCTATTTACATTCCTGAAAATAAATAGATTAAATATAAAATAACACATTTAAAAAAAATAACTTCCTTTACTTAATAGTAAAGCCATTTATGTAAATTGTTGGTCACATGACTAGTTCTATAGGTAATTGGATGGCCGAACAACAGAAGGACCTAAATTTTCAACCAAAAATTGAGGATTTCATTACTGGAGAAATTATTAGGAATTGTTGGAACTTTAGCATACTACTGCCTAACTGGAGGAGTGTTTGTAGATTAGGCTCTAGTGATCAAAGCTTGGTGACTCTATGATCCAAAAGGTCTAAACCAATTGAACTTTAGCACTATCTATTACATGATATCTGATGTGAGAATTATACCGTTATTTCTCGCGTCCGGATGGATAAAATGATGTTTTTTTCGCATCTGGATGGATAAAACTGCTCCAAATCTTAAAGGCTGTGGGTTTATTGTTATTTTTAGCTTGCCTGGTCTTGTACTTCTTGAGTCTTAGAGGCCCATTTTCTATCTATTAATTGGATTGATACATGTTATTAGGCCATCAGGCTCAGATATCATGTTTGGTTTTTAGCATAGGCCCAATTGGACGAGTGTTGTATATTGGGCTCTAATGAACAAGCCATGCGGTTCCAAGGTCCAAAACGTCTATATCAAATTATCAATGGACTTCACCTCACCTTGCTTATAAACACTTTAGCTTTCGCTATTTTATTTGATATGGAACTTATTTTTTCTACAGGACGTATAACCATGTCTTGACCATATACCAGAGAAAGACAAAAAAAAAAGAAACATAACTGTTTGTTTAAGATTTAAATCAAAGCAAAAGTGATTACAGAGTATTAGATAAAATAATCTAGAGATTTTATGTGAAGCAAAAGCTAATTTGTGTTTGTTTATAATAGTGAAAATCAGTTTTTTAATCTTCTCTCTCACAAACGACACTCATTAAAATCAGATTTTTTTCAAAACCTACTAAACTTCTCCATTCTATAAAAAAATCATCTTTCTTTTTTAAAATTCTGGTTAATTTAAAAAGCTTAAACAGGCATAATCAGAACAACTAAAACATTTTTCTTTCAAATAATTTGTAACAAACGGGCTATGTTCTGTCCTTACCAGGAGGCAGCTTCTTAGTTAGAGATTCTGAGACTGACAGCTTGCTCATAAATAATCTGAGAGATAACTGAATATCAACCTCTTCCACAGCTGAACCATAGGAGAGGTTCATTGCAAGCTTGAAAACAAATTTCTCGAGTGGAACATTATCAGCATTGAAGAAAATAACAGCTACTCTTTCAACCATGCCCTAGTAAATGGAAGGTAATGAACAACTCAGCAAAACAAAAGATAGCAGCTGGGTAAAATATCTGAGAGAGCACTTTTTATTTTCATGGGTGAAATTGTGCGCATGAGCTAGACGCTACACAATATTTTTTGCAGCAGTCTTAAAGAAGACATCCGAAACATAGCTCTAAACATTGATGATAAAAGAAATATGATAAAGTGTTTGGGAGGGGAGCTCTTCGGTTTGAGACCTTAGGTGGAGGAGGCCGCTGTTTGTTTGGGAAGCGGATCTTCTTGTTGAGTTGCTTCTGGTTGCGACCAGGCATTCTAGACTGGATAGGGAGGATGTGTGGTCTTGGTCCCTGACCCCGGATGGGCGTTACTCGGTGAAGTCGGCTTATTCTCTCCTTATTAAGGGTTTGCCAGATGCGGGTGCTCCTCATGGTGACACCCTGCAGGCGACAACCAGGATTTGGAAGTCGTGGGCCCCGCCCAAGGTGATTGTCTTCTCTTGGCAGCTCCTACTTGATCGGATCCCGACTAGGTCTAACCTTGTTAGGCGTGGAGTTCCCCTTCCTGAGAGGGATCTTGGATGTGCCTTCTGAATCCGCGGTGCATCTTTTCATTGTCTGTACCGCTGTTCTTCCGGTTTGGTATCAGGTCTCTAGGTGGTTGGGTTGGGAGTTTGTGATCCCCTTAGGTATTTCTCAGCTGTTCCAGGCTTTCACGGGTCTTGGAAGGGGGAAGAGAGTTAGGTTAGGTTTGCTTCTAGTTTAGCATGCTGTTATTTGGAATTTTGGACCATTTGGATGTCTAGGAACGACCTTCTTTTCTCTGGTGGCACCCCCCGTGAGGTGTCTGTGGTGGATAGAGCGAAACTCTTAGCCTGGAAGTGGTTCCTGGCTAAGTGCCCTGCTAGTTCCTGCTCGTTTCATGAGTGGGAGGTGCAGCCCGTCCTGTGCTGGTATCGGTAGAGTTTTGGTGGTGTTTTGCCTTGGTTCGCTTGGGGGTTGGGGTGGGGGCTTCTGCCTCTTCCCTCCTGGTTGGCCTCTGGGTGCGTTCCTTGGTTTGGTGTCCCGGCTGCTTTGGCGGGGCGTTGGTGTTTTTGTTTTTGCTTCCCCTGACGGTCTCGCTCTTTCTCCTTTTTATTGTTCTTTTTTCAGGAGGTTGTTTTTTGGAGCGGCTTCTGGGGTTTTGTCCCGGGGTCTCTCCTTTTGGTGGTTTTTGCTAGCGTCTTTTGACGGCTATTCTGTTGTATCTGTACAGTTCTATCTTTATATATATATATATTTTGCCATTCAAAAAAAAAAAAGAAACATGATAAATCTAAGTGTCTGTTTGGGTATAAGGCATTTTCTGTTTTTCATTTTAATTACAAAACCGTCTTATTGTTTTCACTTTGCTTTTCTGTCTCAAATAGTTGTAAAGGGAACAGTAAAAACAAAAGTTTTTCTGTTTTTCATATGTAATAAAAAAGAGAATGCATATAGTTCAGTCATTCTAATGTATTTAATTCTCCATGTTTGCAGCAATGCTTATCTTCCTAAGGTTATAGCTTTACACCTTAAAGTTCTCTTTCACCCTACTTTGGTCTTTTCCTTTGACAAGTATTTTCCCTCCACTTGGTCTGTCAAGTAACTCTTTCATCTTCCATAGGTTTCCTATTCATAAATTGCCCTATTTTGAAAACCGCTCACCTTTGTGTGAACCGGCACGCAGTACTAATTAGCGGTTCCAGGACCGAACTATGTGACTATGTCCCTCAAAGACACTATAATTGAGGTACTGATCTTATGGTAAATGGTTGTTGTAGCTAGGAAAGCACCTTCCTTTTCCCCCTCTTAAGTTGAGATTATTGTAGGTAGGCATGTGGGGGTGCGAAAAGCTCTAAGACCAAACCTCCAGGTTAATCAGAAACTATAGTAATTAAGAGTTTAATGGACATGCAATGATGTAAAATAGTTTTACACCAAAATCTAATTAGAACTCATGATATTGTCACGTAAGCCCACTTTGTAACGTCGGTGTAAAACTAGTTAACACTAACAGTGCATCTCCTCTTTTCTCAATAGTTAATAGGTCCTAACTCTCTAACTTTGACAATGGGTTGCCATCACCAACAATGAAACATTAACAAATTTGCATCATCAAATAACATGCACAAGATGATATACTCATTTGAGTTGTATCCGAATTCTACATCACAATTGAAGCAACCTATATGCTATAATTCAAATTCCAAAGCAAGAAATCAACAACACCTCACATATTAGGATGAGTGGAAAAAAAATAAAAATCAAACTATTAAAAAGACCAACCTTTTGTATAAAGGGAAGAAGTCCTGAAACAGTGGCATGTATGTAATATCTAAGCTGAGGATGACAAGCCCTTTGGACCACGACATTCATATACCTTGCCCTCTCAAAAGCACCTTCTCCATAACCAAAATAACAAAAATCAATTCCAATCATTTATTCTGTTGAGTTATCAAATAAACTAAAAGGAATGTGCATACAGTAAAATAAAATTGCACTGTGCAGCCAAATATCATTGCTTCTTATTTTTGCAAGCAACCAAACAAACATAAAAGAGTACACCTTCAATTTGGTGCCTAAATTAAAATTATCATTTTCTCCTATTTGGTACTTAAACTTCAGAAATATAATAAAAAGTCCATCAACTATTCTTATTCTATCAAAATAGTCTATTTTTTAAGGATAAGTTATCTCGGATAACTTATCCTTAAAAAATGGCTTACATGGTAAGGACTACACCCCTTACAAAATCATGTTAAGGAATTATCTCATCTAATGTGAGACTCTTAACACACCCACTCGCACCCAAGATTGGACATCTGGGGCGTGACTGACTAAACATTTGGAGTGTGATCCGGGCCAGGTACGGGAGGCCATGAAACTTTTAACTAAAAAAACATGTTGGCAAAGAAAGAACACAAACCTTGAGGATAAATCCCTTTGAGAAAAACAACAGAAGTAATAGCAACTTCCAAAAATTCAACCAAAACCCGACCTATTTGCCCTGCAACATTAATCATTCTTAATTAGTACTAAAATACAATAATCAAATTCAAAATCAAAACTTTAGTTGCTAAATTCAAACCTTGTAGAGTTTGATCCTCTCTTCGCTCCATCACATAAAATTCCCATAATTCAATTTTCAATTCTCATTTCTCTCCAACATTTCATAAAACCCCCTTTTTTAAAAAGGGCATAAAGTTCGATAAAAATAACAACTTTACCACAATTTCGACCCGTTTCCAATTCGGGTCACGTCAAAACCACATGGGTCGAATTTGACCCGAATTTTCTTTTCTTCTATACGCTACTTTTGATGACTCTCTCTGTCACTACCCAACAGCGAAAATGGCAGGTGCGACTGTAATTTTATTTTTCGTTTGAATTTTGATTAATTGCTATTGAATTTTGATTGAAAAAGATTGGATTTTGATGAATGGTTGAATTGAATTTTGAGTTTTAATATTGAAATTTGAAAATTTTAGGAAAAAACAAAGAAAAGATGGAAGGAGGAAGAAGAGGGAGGGCTTGTGTGGTTGTTTTGGGTGATATTGGACGTAGCCCTAGAATGCAGTACCATGCTCTTTCACTCTCCAATCAGGTTTTGAATTTTTTTTGTTAATTTCCAATTTTTTTATAAATTACATGTTATAATTAAACTTAATTAAGAATTTAATTTGCATGCACTGTCTATGTATTCAATCATATCTCATCATGTAAATATTTGTGGAAAACAGTTTTACACGTTCAGTCTATAGAAATTAATCTGTGTATTGACTTGACTTGATTTGATTTATGAGTTCCTGTAATGATTTTATTTGTACTGTTGATTGATTGATCTAATGGCTTTTCTATGTGTCATTTCAGGCTTTCTTGGAGGTAGATATTGTTGCATATGGAGGTAATTTTTTTTGGGTTGAGATCCTCTGTAATACCGGTCACTTTCATTTGGAGAGAGATACATAAACGAGAGATTGATGTATTCAATTTTTTATCATTCAAAATTTGTGATTGTCTCTTAGCGTTGTCAATCACGGATCATGGAAAATAGCAGTTTGTTCAAATTTGGATATGTTACATTGTTATAGTGTCACTATAGCCGTTATTTGACAATACTTTGTAAGAAATAGCTTATCCTGAAACAATGGCGATTTGTTCAAATTCTGCTATTCTATAGCGCTTTGACAACATAGTGGAGATGAACTCAATCCTACTTTTTCTGTATTTGAATTGTTTAAAATGAACCATTTGAGTTGGAATTTATTAGTACAACATGATAGGAGTTAATTACTCATTTTCAATTACAATATGAGTTAATTTTTGTGTTCAATGTTTTGTAACAGGTTCAGAGCCTCATACTTCACTTCTAGCCAACCCATCTATTCATATTCACCTAATGGTATGTAAATGAAGTAATCTTGCGAGGACAAGTTTTTTCAAAAAGTTGATTTAGTTTTGGAACATTCTCAAATTTTCAGAAGCAGTGGCCAACAGCACGTCAAAACTTACCAAAGATACTTCAACCTTTCATGCTTTTATTGAAGCCCTTGATTCAGTTTGTTATGCTTCTTTGGTACCTTTGTGTAAAGATACCTTCTCCTGATATTTTTATTGTCCAGGTTAGTTAACCTTTTATGTTTTCTTCCCCCGTGTATTGATAGATTCAATGCTACTTGCTCTTGCTTAAGTTAGATTTAATGTAACCAGAGATGTGTACTTCAAAATTGGATGAGGCCATTGCGTGAGAAACATCGCAGAAGCTAAATAAATACCATATTCGCCTAGTAGTTTGTGTTAGATTAGAATAGTTTGGTGTTTACGCTGCAAGAGTGATTCTATATTACCCAACTTTTCTATCTTCAGAGATGATGTTAGGCACTCTATGTGTTGAAGGAAATTTATTCTGATTTTTGGTTAGATTTAGGTCATGTTTGAATAAACAGTTGAATTAAGTGTTTATAGCATAAATGCTTATATATGTTATTTCTATAATTGTACTCGCAAAAGTACAATAATCGTAATTAGGGTTTGTATTGTATTGGTCATGCCTTGAGAAGGCTCTCAAGGGTTGTATTTATAGCCCTTTATGGGCCTGATTTATGGTTACTTAGGCAGTAAGTAATAGGGGCAATTAGGCATTTAGGCGGCTTTCTAGAGGTTTCTAGAAGCAGATTGAGGCGGCGCCCTAGGGAGGGCGCGCCTTGGGCCTTAGGGCCCTTCTGGAGGGCGCTAATTCTAAGAGGGTCTAAAAGCCTTTCTGGAGGTCTTTTAGGTCCGCAGGAATATATTGACGGTCCAATAATAAAAGATTAAATAATGTCAAACTAATTTCACATAAGCTATAAGTTGTTTTCATAAATTATTCTGGAGGGCTTATGGACATGTCATAAGTTGTTTCCTTATGTCTCTAAAACAGTCTCACATGTGCTGATGCCAGCAGATAAGCTCAAATAAGTCATTCCAAATAGGCCTTAAATGTGTAATGATTCATTAACAAATGAAGCAAAACAACCGGAGCTAGCAGCAGTATGATTCTGAAATTTTGTACTTCATTTCTCCCGTTCCTTTGTTTGTGCAGAATCCTCCTTCCGTTCCAACTCTGGTGGCAGTAAAATGGGCTAGCTGGTTGAGGAATTCATCATTTGTTATAGATTGGCATAATTTTGGATACACTCTACTTGGAATGTCCCTTGGAAGGAATAGCCGTTTTGTCTCTTTATATAAATGGTATTAGTTTATCATTTTTAAATTTTTACATTTGCTGATATGAATTTTTCTCTTTGATCTTTCATGAATTCTGCTTTCCTATACTTGTTGGTAATGTTATTAATTTTCTTGACTCCATTTAGGTTTGAGAAGCATTATGGTAAAATGGCAGACGCTTCTCTATGTGTAACAAAAGCAATGCAACATGAATTGGCTCAAAACTGGGGAATTAAGTAAGAGAGTCAGCTAAAAGTTAAAAAATATTGTTCCTTTACATATAACTGTTTCTGTGAACTGTGAATCAATCTGATCTGGTGTTCATTCCTTAACTTCATAGTGCTATGGTATTGTATGACCAGCCTCCCGACTTCTTTCATCCGGCTTCACTCGAGGAGAGGCATAAGGTGATACAGTTGTCCAATTGTTTAGTAACTCTGAATGTTGTTACATTTTATACCAAGCATTCTTCAAGATTTCCTAATACAATATAGATAGTTTATAGTTGTTTTGCAGATTGAATGAACACTTTCATCATCCTCTTGGTGTTGGAGATTGTGTTAGCAACGGTGAGATTGCTTTTACAATCCTGCTATATATTGATCTTAGTTGTCAGCATATTATTTGTTAATGTCCTTGCTTCTTGCAGGAACATCACTGATGAGTAGCCAAATTCAAAATGAGACTTTATTCACAACTGAGGCTGGTTCAAACGTAAGTTTGAAGCCAAACCGACCTGCACTTGTTGTAAGCAGCACAAGCTGGTAAGTTTATCCTTTAATTAATTGCATGTGTGGTAGCATTTAAATTGTTGGTATATATGTTTTATTTACGTCGTATAACCCCAATACAGGACTCCTGATGAAGATTTTGGCATTCTCTTAGAAGCTGCTTTAATGTATGACAGACGTGTTGCTGCTATATTAAATGAAGATGATTCACTAGATGAGGAGGTCATTTGGAAAGAAATATCTGACGGAAAACAATGTTTATATCCGAGATTGTTGTTCGTCATCACTGGTAAAATTTTTGCTTATTTCACCTTCTGAAGCATTGAGAATCATAAGTAACTATTTAACGAAGAATCTTCCTCGATAAAGGTAAAGGTCCTGAAAAAGCAAAGTATGAGGCTAAAATAAAGTCATTGAAACTTAAACGTGTGGCATTTCGTACCATGTGGCTGTCTGCTGATGATTATCCATTATTGCTAGGTAC
>Ga0315915_1003929_pt1 | contig 18845 bp, 18 predicted proteins | sample MpolbnodulesMG_FD_207738 | JGI IMG/M metagenome (GOLD analysis project Ga0315915, IMG submission 207738) | Medicago polymorpha root nodule microbial communities from Los Angeles, California, United States - branched nodules | ecosystem: Host-associated > Plants > Roots > Nodule | place: USA...
CATATATATTTTACTTTGTTTATTTGTCTTTGTTTTTGCTGTCTAAGTCTTTCTGCTTCAGGTTTTTTTAATGAAAAATTTGTTGATAGGTGTTCCATGGGGCCGACAATGACATTCTCTGGCTTCAGAGGGACTTCCATATATACGTTGTTAATCTATTTGATACTTCAAAGGTTAGCTATTCATGTGCTATCATGTCACCTCATTTACATTGTACCGTACAAAATTTCTCCTCATGCATGATAATGAGTGGAGAAGTCTTACATTTACCATTGACTGGCCACTTCTTATTTATCTCCGTTTTCATGTTCTGCAGGCATGCGAGGTGCTATCGAAACCACAAAAATCACTTGCTTATTTGCTAGAAACCTATTGTGGTGTGATAACAAATAAATTATTACAGGTTTGTACCAATTATGCTTGATTTCCTGCACTTAATGAATTCATTGGTTGTCATCGACACTGTTATAGTAGTAGATCTTACTCATTTACTACTTATCATGGATATATTAAGTAAAATGCAATGGCCATGTTTATCATTTACTCATGTAATAAATAGCAAAGTTCAACCTAAACTGAATTATTACTTCAAAAATAAAATATTAACCTCTAGCATCAGACGTTTTTGTAAGAATGTGAGAATTTACTAACTCTCTTTGGCAAAGTTTTTGTAAGTTTTCTTTTAATTATTGTTTCATATGTTTTGTTCGATAAACTATAATCATATTTCTCTTATGTTTATGAGATTGCAATTTTAACTTGTAATAAAGGATTTCGGTCCCAAGCAGTTTAACTTGAGTTTATTGAACTAATGAGGGGGGACAATAGATGTATGAAGAAAAAAAAGATTACAATTGAATGATCAAGTTACACTGTTTATTGAACTAAGCAGGGAATGCTAGTATGCTAGACGTTTAAATAATAATAATTATAATAATAATATTGCATTCTTTTAAATATGTGGTGCATTAATAATAGAACATGCAATTGTTTTTCTTTAGATAGTTAAAGAATGATCTCTTTTCGAATAATAAATAGATTTACTATGTCGTTTATATGCTTGATTGTAGCGTGAAGACTGGAGACAGCGTCCTCTCTCAGCAGAAATGGTACATTATGCACGAACAGATGCACACTATCTGTTGTATATTGCAAATTGTCTGCTCAATGAACTCAAACAACTGGACAATGGTATTCCTTCTTAACTGATGTTGTGATTAAAGATAGCCAATAGAAACAGAAATTTCTGTAATAAATGTTAAGCATTTTAGTAGACTAAAACTTTTAATATCTAACTTGTCAAACTCTCTTTCTCCTCATTTGATATTTCCCGTGCCCAAAACTCAGCAGCTTTCATACTTGAATGTGCAAGATCTGCATACTATAATTTATGTGCATCCCAAGCATTTTGTCATTTTGACAGGATAACTTTATTGAACTAACTGAAATAATGAGCTTTCTAAACATCTCATTGGGATCATTCTTTGTTAATATGCTGGGTCAAAATTCTGAATTTATTATTGTGTCAGAAAACTCTTGTTCCGATGACAAATTCCATTTTGTTCTCGAGGCTAATCGGCGTTCAAACATGATTTGTTTGCAACTATTCACAAAGGAGATTGAAGCTTCGCCGGGAGAATCTGCTGCATTATCATTATATTCACGTCATCAGAGCAATCGAGCCTCTCCTTCAATTTCCAATGAAACTCAGGTTTGTTGCTTCAATGTCGATTTCGAGTTCAAGTAGTGTGAGTGATCTAATTGGACATTTTTCTAACGCAATTCTATGATTACAGTTTCTGTCTATCGTGAGGCAGCTGTGCACATGGAGAGATTTGATGGTAAGTTATTTATAAAGACTCTTAAGTTTAGCTACCACTAAAGAACAGTTTTGTTACTAAAACTGTCTTTTTCCACGTCCTTGAGTTGTAGACCACGTTAACATGTTATTTTGCAAATTATGATCTGGAATAGGAATTATTTATGCTACATGTTCACAATCAATTGGGAGATCTTAACACGTATCTTGAAATTAATATAACATATTTGCTTGTTTTACACAAAATAAACCTTTGGGAAATAAAACCTCAGGGCAATTGTGGTCTTAAATAAAGGAATAAAGTTAACTAAGTATAGTGATTATATATATATTTTAATAGCATTAGTCAAGTATATTGAAGATTGCTTTGATATATTTATATTTATTCCAATTTTTAAGTACTTGACATTTCTTCAGTAACTAATGATGGTAAGCCATCAAGTTTTTAGCAATAGAAATATGTATGCTTAAATTTTGTTCTTACATAATTTATCATCAAAAGAATATGCAAAGGTAAGTCAAATTGTCTCTACTCTATTTAGACAATGAACTGAACTCATGAATCAAGTTTTTGTTGCCTGATGTACAAATTTTGATGTGGTGCTGATCATATTCTATTTAATTTCAAGAAAATTATATTTTTTATTTCATGAGCTGATTATTCTTTTACATGCTCATCCTTTCAGGCTCGTATTCATGATGAGAGCTTAAAATATGTGCTGTCAGACCAAGCAATTGTTGCTTTGGCAAGTCGAATTCCAGCAAGTAACTCTGAAATATACAACACCATAGTTCGGACTGATGTCAATGCAGAAACGGGTCTGAGCTCTTCTATCCCTTCTCCATCTCCTGTTGTTTGCAGCCACCTCATTGATATCTATCATCTGCTTGCAAACAAGTTGGTTAACCATGGTGATATTTATTCTGTGATTCTTCAAAAGTGTCTAGGTCAAAATGGAAGTTGTAAACTTAACATTTTTAATTATGCTTTGTTGGTTAACAGTAACCTAAGACCTATTTTATCCTCTAAACGCTCAACCCTAAAAAATCCTAGACAACATTCTAAAAAGGCTTCTCGAAATTTGTTTGTTAAAAAATTCTCTTGCAAATCTCCTGTTTATCACAATTGCCGGATATTTGCTAATGACGGGAGGCTGCTTTGTTACTGTGATCGGAAGAAGCTTGAATGGTTGGTTCATTTTCACTTGTTCTTATTCCATTTATATAAACATCAAAAGGGGCTGCTTTTACATGATAAATGTTCATTTCTCCAGGTACCTTAGCCGAGATCTTGCAAAAGTTGTCGATGAGGAACCCCCAGCTATAATGCTTCTTTTTGAACCCAAAGGCCGGCCAGAGGATGAGGGCAATGATTTTTATATCCAAAGTAAAAAAAATATATGCGTTGGATGTGGTGAAGGAAATCACTATTTACGATATCGAATAATCCCATCATGTTACAGAATACATTTCCCCGAGCATTTGAAAAGCCACCGCTCTCATGATATTGTCCTACTTTGTGTGGATTGTCATGAAGCTGCCCATGCTGCTGCAGAGAAGTATAAGAGAAAAGTAGCTTCTGAATTTGGGATTCCTCTCTATGTTCGAAGGGTAATTCATCCGGGGCAAGAGACTGATAAAACGAATGATGAGGGAGGTGTATCTCCGTTACAATTACGATCAGCTGCTGTAGCTCTTCTACGTCACGGGCCAAGAATGCCTCATGATCGGCGTGAAGAACTGACTGAGGTTTGATCATATTTCCGTATGTTATTGATTGCTCTGACACAAAGCTCTTGTAGTGTCCCTTCTGATGATAGTCAACTTGATAGTTTGAATAAATATTAATCCATCAAAACTAATGCGATACTTTTTAGTTTTTATTTAAGATTGTGACCTTGTTATTCTCAACAAGAGTCTAATTGTGGTGCTAAGTCGTGAAACATTCTTTTATAGCATATCGTTCATTGATTGTCTACACGAATTCGTAAAAAAAAGACTAAAAACCAATCTTGATTCAATGGCGTAAACATTTTTGAAGATAAAGGACTAATTTGATACGAAAAAAAGATATAGCACCTATTTGAAACTTTAAGTTAAAGGACCTCTGATTCAGTTTTTCGTTGCTTGTTGTTACCTACTGCTACTGGATCTTTTATTTATCAAGTTAACTTTTTTTTAGATTATAAAGACGTATTATGGAGGAAGGGAGATATCTAAGGAAGATCTAGAAAAAGCTTTGCAAGTTGGCATGACTCCTCAGGAGAGAAGAAAATTTGAGAAGAAGAGAGGAGTATCATCTAAACATTCGACAGGAAGTGCTTCTGAAGTGCCATATGAGGGGAATGATACTGATTATGCACCTAGAATGACTAATGGGGACACATTGAAGGTTGATACTCTTGACAGTTCATACACAAATGAAGAAACAAGAAATGGATATAATAGACAAGATGATTCGGGAAAGCCCTCTCTGGCTTCTGATCTTGCAGTTGATAAAGCTACTTCAAATGGAAATACCATCGTTGTTAAAACTACAGATCATGATGACGATGAAACAAGTTACTCTCTTGTAGATGCTGATGAGAGTCTTAACAGAATGCAACCAAATGTTGTTAGCGACGAAGAATCCATCAAAGATGAAGATACAACACAAGCAAAACATCATTCGAAACTATCACTTTTGGGACATGGTCCACATGGGAAACAAGTTGTAGATCATTTACTGAAGGAGTATGGTGAAGATGGCATTCGAGAGTTTTGTCAGAGATGGAGACAAGTATTTGTGGATGCTTTAAAACCGCGTTTTCTTCCCGGGGGATGGGATGTAAAACACAGGTATGCTATACTTATTTATTTTTCTACTTGCTTACCATTTTATCTCAACTACAAATGGTCATCCTTGCATCACCAACTTTGCTTAATAAGTATTTATTCAAGGAAAATGCTAACAACAACAAGTGTCCTAAGGGCATTGTTTAGAGAATCAAGAGGCAACTTTTGTACACTAAAAAATGATTTAATTATTACTGTGGCAATAGTTGACTTGTATTTTGAAGATAAAATTTCCTATTATAGAGTCCGTAAAGAATGTCCTTAGGACACTCACTAACACGACCCTTTTATTTAATATCACCAATTTATCTTTTATATAAGGCATATTTTAATCAGTTATGTAGGTAACAAATATATGAATGTGCAATACATGTTTTGAAGAATGAAGAGACTTTAAAGACTAAAGTCACTTTCAATTTATTGCAAAAGATACTGACATTAGGTTCATGCATCATACTACAAATTTATTCATGAAAAATATCAGTAAGTTATCAGAGATAAGGCTCCTCTTAAGTGATCAATTAACTTCAGAGAGTAAAGTGAGAAATATCATCAGTTGTTGATATTAATATGCACATGTATAATTAATCATGGACGATTAAAACATCAACCCATAATTTTCTCATTTTACTAACTTCATATTTTAGACGAGTCAAATCCGTCATTCACTAGCCGGTTTCTAAAGTAATTGATAGCCGGTTTCTAGCTGCAATTAGATTGTTATGTATAGTGCATTAATAATAACAATAATAATAATAATTAATAATACTTCTATGCATAGCAACTGAATTATTACTCCTTTCTTTGAGGATTTGATTTTGGACGCTATTTTACCAGCGGAAGAAGGGACTTTGGTGAGTTCAGCGTATACAATCATCAAAAAAGAGAGACTGCTGATAGTATGGAGTAACTCTATGCAGGTTGAACGAGTAACATGCATATTTTAGTCCCTTCAATGCTATCAAATTTTCTATGTGATACTGCACCTTGTACTTTTTTTTTAAAGAAAAAGGTTACTTGTATTCTGCCCGCCTTTATTTTGATAATTCCGTCAACAATTTTGTTAATTTTATTATTCTAATATTTTTCAGCATCTTGTTCTTGATAAAAACAACGCTAGTAACATTTCTGTCTATGCTTCAATTATTCAACCATAAAAATGATGACATTCTTGTGAAATTACATTAGAAATAGAAATGCATGCCGCCGTTTTACAAACATGACAACCACAGCTTTAGAACACTTAGTGAGATGGGAATTTGAATCTTCAGGATGATTTTGAAAAACTCAGCTCTCCAGAGCTGAAATTCAAGCAAATTAGAATGGAATTTGGTGCAAGATAGAGTGTGTAGAGTGAATTAGTTTAAGACAGAATGTCATATTTCTGAAAATAATGGTTAATTCATTCCTTAAATCCTAGGTTTTGGCCGTAGAAGTACAATTTCATATTTACGTTTGGTTTTGCCCAAACATTACAAGAAATCGGAAACTTGCGTTTGGAGAGCTGAAACACTTAACCAAGCAGATACATATTATGTAAGTTCGGTTCTGTATGTTATATAAAAAAAAAGTAGCACTATTAGTTGCTTCGATTATTAATGAATCAAATTATAGTGTCTCACATGTACATGAAACTCCCTCAATCCTTTATTACAGGAACATCCAACAAAAATTACAAGTTTTGAGAAAAATTATTGAAATAATAAGTTTGTCAGAAACGTGTGACCGTTACTGAAATAAGATGTGTAGAAACATTCTATGTTAATTTTTTATATTTCAAAGCAAACAGTCCAAAATAAATGTCATAGTTGATCATTTCACAAACATTAAATTAATAATAAATGAAAAGAGAATAGTAGTTTTCATCCTTATTAACCATTGATATATTCTAATGATCACAAATGCAAAGTGACATAATAATAAATTGAAAGTAGTGCACATTGAATTAATTGGATAATACAATTAAAAATAAAAATTAATATTGTGTTGAAAACTATTATTGTAACCAAAAAAGAAAACTAAAAACACATTGGGACAAATTATTTTATCGAATGCGACTTATTTTGGAACGGATGAAGTAGTATGAATAAAAAATAGAAAATGCTAACTGGTGCATTAATAAGAAATAAAAATATATACACGTTTTTGGAAAAGATGAAGTAGTATTAACAAACACTCCCTAATGATATTAGAAATATAAATTAAAAAATTGAAAAGAGAGAGTAACAAAAAGTTGAGGATACGATAGGAAAAAATATCCTTAATATTTTATTGGTATTGTTAAACGACTTATAATTTGAGATAATTTTTTTCTTCTCAAAACGATTTATAATTTGGAACGGAAGAAGTAACAATTGTAGATGAGGGACAAACATTTTTTTAAAAGGGTCTTATGATTTCCCTGATAAGCGCATCTACTAAAATGAAATTTCAAGTTAGAGCATGAACATTCCTCAAAAAAAAAAAAGAAGTTAAGAGCATGAACAATATCATTTAATAAGGTGGACTCGTAGTTTTACAAGTCAACATCTCTTCTCTCTATTTGTATTTGTCCAAGAACCATACAGTAATTACAAAATTTCCGTACACGTTAACGAGCAAAAATGCCACAGAAGTGTGCATTATAAAATGCATGGATGCATATGCAGTAGTCCACTCTAATATTTTCCAATAGAAACTCTACATCAGCACCATTACAGATTACAATGTAAGGATAAAAACTGTACCCAATATGTTACGTAGCCAAACAATGCAGTTAAAAATTCTACCATACTAAAACCTGTTACAATAACAATAGCTGTGACTTGTGGTCAATGCCGTTGAATATGTAGGTCCCAGTTATTGGTACAAATTGCCTTGTTATGAGCTGCAAGTATAAAAAATAATGTGATTCCCCTCAAAGATGAATAACCATTCTATACATCTTCATTTGAGACAATTCTGAAATGTACTACTGCTAAATGCTTGCTGAAATTGCACAACTCAATGATCATACATAGAACAAAAGCCCTTAATTCAAATGCATGGAGCATTGCATGAATTTTTGTCTTGAAGAGTTGAAGTTCCTCAGTCTTTCCATGCTAATGCTTGAACTATAGGCCACATTACTACATTAGGGTTATTCTCCATCGTCTATTGTTCAGTGCATGTTCATGGAAATTTAATTACTCCGGTCCTTATTATAAGAAACATTTGACTTTTTAGGTTCATTGAATAATTGATGCATCTTGTTATAAATATAGACCAGATACATCAATTACACAATGAACCTAAAAAGTCAATTGTTTCTTATAATAAGGACCGGAGGGAGTATTAAGGAAAACGTTCGACAATCATGCTATTATTGTATACTCTTTCCTCAACTATAAATTACAGTGTAATGTAGCATCCCGCTTAAAGCCTTCTTACATTATCTAATATCTACCTTCTTCCACACTCCATTTTCTCTTTAAAATGATTCCATAGAATATTCACCTTCACATACGCCATGCCATTTAGAGAGCATTAAACTTGTTCGAGTATAGTTTCATGGCACGACTCCCTCCCTCATATTAATCTATATATAAATAATAAATTGACTTGCTCCTGAATTATTTAACAAACTTATACTCCTGAATTCCACCAAAAGAATTTCTATTGCTTATAATCTAATATTGATTCTGGCTGTATACACACCATACAATTTTTATGTGGAGTTTCTATAAAAATAATTACTTATTCTGAATATTGCAACGTCATTACTCAAATGATACTGTTGAGCTCAATTTTAATGCTCTTATGAAACCTATGAAGCATGGATACGGACACAGACACGACACAGAAACGCCGACACGGCTAATAATTTGAAAAGGTCACATAATTCAGTGTAATAACAAGTGTCGGTGTCGGACATGACACGTGTCCAACACCGGGACACGCCTAATCCGAGCAGTGTCCGTGCTTCATAGTATGAAACACAATTTGGGTTTACATATAAATGCGAGTTGGTAATGTTATAATAATGGGTCAAGGTCCAGGGAATTAGGCATTGAGCGAGGTGTTGGAATAGGGTTTAATCTAGTATGTTTAGGTTTTGATCTGGGTCTGTAATTGTATGCTCAACACATGGCCCATGCTCTCATGATATGGTTTATGTTTCACTCATAAAGCAACAAATTATAAATTATTAGAAATCTCTGCAGCACTCTCCAGGCCAAGCAAGACACAGGGATGATTGCTAAAGCCGAGAAAGAACAACAACTTTCATCGCTTAGTTGACTTCTTTTTGTGTTATTTGCTGTTAATTTTTTATTTTTTTTATGTTAACATTTCATTCATGCCCTGAGCTTGTAAAAGCTCAGAAGTGACTTAACCAAACCAAAGGAGCCTATAAAATTTTCATATTAAGAATGCAAACCCAAGAGAATAAGAACTAACAAAAAACTATTCCAGATGAGCTAGTATTGCAAACCTTGATCACTTCTTGTGATGCAATTCCTCCGACCAAAGCAGCAACAGCATGAAGTTCTGAAGCACCAAATCGACACATCTCATTGATAAGGTCATCGGCCAAAGTGGCACTGTTGCATCCCAATTCATTAAGTAGGCTGATTGATGTGCTCTTTAATCGTGCTATATCCTCATCCATTGCGCTGCAAAATATAAAAAAAATGACCCTCAATAAGAAGTCACTGAAAAATGCTAGCAACGCATTATCTCACATTGTTTAACACGCTCCTAACGGTTGAAATTTATATGGGTCCCACCGAATATATGTAGAAGCCCACATAATTTAATAGGTCCCATTTAAATTTTGAATACTGATATGCTGAAATGTCGTGTATTATGAGACCACATTTAATTCGTATTTATAATCACAAAGTGAATCAATTAGTAATTACATACAATCAAGCCACTATTTACATAATGAAACAAATTTCAACCATCAACACAAATTTCAACCAATAGGAGCGAGTGTGACGGAAAGTGTGTTATAAATAATCTTTTGCTAGCACTACTCCAAGTCCCAATATAAAGAAGGGAAAAATTCTACCATCAACAGTGAGGCCTTACCTGTCAAACTGTCCAGGAAAACGGTTGCAATTAGCAGCAAACCGATCAACAGCACGAAGCAAAATATAAATTCCCACAGCAATGCTGTCATGTATATAAATAGGAAACCAGCTTTTCAGAAAGATAAATCCATGGATGTAGATTATATCTCAAAACAAAAAATAAATAAAATAACTAGAAAAAACCAAAAGGATAGGTATGGAGAGTAAGGTACTTTTGTAACTCAGGTAGGTTTGGAGAGTTAACTATAAACGGGCATAACCTGTGATCCTCATCAGTTAGGTACTTTTGTAACTCAGCTAGGTTTGGAGAGTTAAACTCGTCTTCAATCGGACGATATCTGCAAACCTACAAAATAAAGGTTAGTATCTGCCCAGTAGGCTTGGCAAAAATCTCTAATACTGTAATAGCTAATTTTAGACAAGGGGTAGTTTAGGAGTGCGGGGGATAGGCACGTCCAACCGTCTACTTGAAATATACTTGATTGATGTACATGTACATGACATAAAACCCATTAACCATAATCAAATTCTACCAAAACAAACAATAACAACAGCAAGAAGAAAGATAACAACAATGACAATACTTTTGAATGATCATTATATATAAATAAATCTACATCTATAAACATATATAAAGCCCATTAACCATGACGATAATAATAATAAAATTCCACCAAATCCAACAACAATAAGGATAACAACCATAATAACAGAAGTTCACTACTATGAAAGAGAGCTCAGCAGTTTCCTATCCGTTTTTCTTGTCTCCAAAATTCAGAAGTTGTGTAATCTTTTTGAATATAAACAGATCCCCTCCCCCACAATTCTACATCTAACTTCCCTCCATCACTATATAATTTGCATTTCAGAAAACTTGTTTTCAAAAGAAAATTTGATATTAAGAAAATCATTTGTTTCAAGAACAACGTTCACTGTGCCCCACACACCCTACAGACTGTAGTTCCATGCATTTAATTGCATTATTATACCACAGCATTTGTTTTAACTTTCAACATTGTCAGTTAGGTTCAATATCCATTTTTGTAATGCAAAGCTTGGTGTTTTACATAGAACCTTACAATTTCAATTTTTTTTTTACCAGCTCAACATAAATCTTAATTTTAAACAAACAAAATAAGATTACTGCAAGCATATAGATGGAATTAAAAAGCAGTCCTTTGGAAAATTTGTCAGAAGCATTGTCTTAATCTGAATTGCACTTTATAGAAAGCTTATATAGGTTGAATGTAATATTCCTTGATCAAAATAGAAAAGGCTTGACCATGGCACATAAAAACGATAGTCAAATATACAGGATGAGTAACTCAACTGGAATATTGAGGTTGTACATTGTATTTACACAATCAAGGACCTTATGAAACATTAAGATTTGTTCAAAAAATAACAACAAAAAAAAGAAGCAAAACATTACTCAAAACAGGAGCTGATTATTGATTATTGGCATCTAAATTGAATTTGACTCGAAATTCACATGCTTACTTTGAGTTTTCTTGCATTTTTACAGAAGCTTTTAATTGTTGCCCTTGGAATGCTATTTGGATCTCTACCAATTTTCTTCAAAGTATTTCTCGCCATTCGTTCTATTGCAAGAAAGTCAGCCTCAGCCTTAGCCTGATAGATATTCTGCAAATTCACATATTGCCTGCAGGATGGTAGATAAACCTAGAATAAATAAATTGATAATATTTATTTTACAAAGTAGAACAACTTATTCTAACAAGTATGTATAGATTCAATTACTAACTCAGTGGAAGAAGTCATATCTGGTATCGACCCTTCAAGAGGTGCCTCCCCACCACCTTCATTTGCAACAAAATCCTGTACAAAGATGTGAAATGTACCAATAAATAACTAAAGTAAACAACCAAGAACATTAATATTAATATAATTTTCCAGCCCAAAACTGAACAATGTAGTTCAAAAGTACCAAATAACGACAAACTCTTATCTACTTTCTATTGCTATTCACTCCTCTAGTATTTCAAATAAGACGACGTTTTTTCAATCAAGAAACATTATATATCAAATGACATAGACTTAGGTTTTTGAATCAAGTCTAACTCATCCTTACAACACCAACATGTAAGGTGATGGATGGCTATAGCTTACTAGCACATTTTAAGTCCATATCTCATCCAATTGGGACTCTCAACACCCCTACGCCTAGGACTGAACATCTTAAGTGTGACCTGAGTAGCCTGATTGGGGGTGGCCAAATGGATCTTGGATAGGCTCAGAAGCTCTAATACCAAGTTAAATAGTTCAGAATAACAAGAGAGAATCTTTCAAAATAAGGAAAAATAGGAAACTACATCAATGATAATAAATAGAGTATAATCCTAATTATGACTATAATCAACAATGAGAAATTTTCTCAGCACAAAAGTGCATCAAAATGTATTTGAATCAAGTTCGAACATACAACGCAGAAAGCACCAACCTTTAGAGCTGCCACCAACACCCAAAAATCTGATGAACTAGAGTCTACTTCCACAGAACTATCATTTAGTATCAGTTGCAACTCTGAACCTAAGAAAGTAAACAACATCAGAGATTAGAGAAAGCCTCTATTTTGATAGGAGTAGGGCCGTAAAAGTTTACACAATGCCTAAAAGTTCTAGATTAAAAAACAAACAAATTTTTTGATACACGGTAAAGTAAATAATCATAATGATCTCACCCTTAACCTTGACAATTATCAGACACAAACTAACAAAATTGTCAATGAAAACGTTGGAGTAATTTTTTGCAAAGCTCAACAATAGACTCTCAGAACCTTTATATACTTGACATTTAAAAGATTCAACAGTTTTCTTTAATTTTATTTGTCTCCTACCAACCATCACCAAAGGTCCAATAAAATTTAAAATTACAAGTTCACAAAAGTCAATTCATTCTTATGCTCCTTGTTATTATTTAATAAAGTAAAAGGATAAAGTGACTTCTAAAATGAAAATTGGCGGATGCATTTGTTACAATTACACACTTACTAATTCCTCGGGGGGCAAATACTTTGAATGAGGAATCCATAGCTTCCTTATAATTATCTTCATCTGGTGCAACCATTCCAGCCTTAAGAAGGTCCTACATTGTTCACATCCAAAGCTAATACATAACTAGAATAGAACAGAAGCAGATGAAAAGGCTTATAACAACAAACCTTGAACTCCTTTTTTTCTTCTCTAGTCGATGGAAGCCTACCACCATGGCTTTTGGCCCACTCATCAGCCATCTTGACAAGAATGACAACATAGGGTATATGCTTATGAGCAACAGGGTCTTGCACATTCAAATCAAACCCCTCTGCAAACCTGTGGGTATACATGCAATGAGAACATAGAGTGGAAGGACCATGTCTGTGGCCTTTGCTTTTAAACAATTATATTGGTTAACAAGTGAAATCAATGAAGCAGAACAAGATCGTATCAAATATAAAACTAGTCTAATACCTCTTGAGTTCAGGCCAAGGATTGTTTAACCGAAGATCATCCAGAAAATGCTCAGGCTTTGACTCAATCACAGTATGTTCCTATCAGACCCAAAAAAAGGACTAATCACCCAAAGCATATGATCCAATATTTAATAACTTGTCAGTTCTTTCAAGTAATGTATTTTCAGCTTTCTAATCCATACTATTGCAATTACAACCTTTATTCCCCTTCTCTTTTCAATACCATTTTACAAATAACCACATTCGTTTCTTTTATTTTTTCTCTTTTACGGGTCAAATACCATATTAAAGTAACGTCAGTAATATACCAAAGTACCTTCAAACTGATTCGAACAAACCCGGCAAGGCCATAGGAGCGGGCAAAGATCAATATAACATTTGCCTCCCTGCAGATTTTGTCAAGCTTTACCATTGAACTTTCCACCAGCTGAAAGTTTATCAAAAAGTGAGTTAAATGAGAGAGCAGTTCAAAATAACACATAAAGCAATGTGCTCTTTATAAGGTTTAACACTTTAACTTAAAAAATTTAACTAAGATATACAACAAATTAATTGGTTTCTTTCATTTGAAAAGATAGATAAAAAAAGTATAGTTTTGAATGGAGGCGCATAGCTACTTCTACAACAAGTCTCTCTCTAAGCGAAATGAAAAACAATCGTCTAATAGAAGTTGCAAGAATTATAGTAGCACACCTGCGTTGCAACAACCAAAGTAAACTGAGAAAAGAATGATGGGTTTGTCTCAATCAATTTATCCGGATACTCTTCTATGTATTTTGCTTTAACTGCATCATTCAGCTCCTGGAGAAATGAGCACACAATTTTTGCCTTTGACTCCCCAAGGCTTGCTTCATCGACTACAAAAAAAGAGACAAATTGAAGACCAAAAGAGAGGCAAAACCAAACGAAATAAAACTAGAACACAAGAAGATAATGTACCCAAAAAATTGTTTCCAAGGTCTCCAACTTCAACTTTAGATCCATCAACTACGGTGATGCTTCCAATCCCACCAAGAACAAGATTCTTAAGTGTCTCGGAACCAGTAGGACCACAGTTAAGTAAGCAAATATTTGATTTCTCAAGGGCTGCCTGTCCTTGGTCACCCCATATTCTGCATTTTCAAGAGTAAACATTTTGCCATGCAAATCGGATCAGAGACATCATAAATATTACCCAAATAAAACAGTAAGAAAATGGTAAACAGATAAAAAGTTAATTTTATATATCAGAATAGATTAAATTAAACACACGCGCACACACACGGTCTCAAAGCAATCGAAGCAGAGCATGACAAATAGCAATCTTACAACAATGAATGAATTGCAAATACCCTAGAACTCTTTTCTAGTTAATTAATAGTTGAATCAAATCAACTTCATTCAAAACCCTAACGTTGATTGAATCTTGCAAATACACAGAATAGTTGAATGAATCGATCAAATCAACTTATATTGAAAGAATATTAGTACCTGAGTTGGCGATCGTATTTAACTTTAGGTTCCGCCATTTTTTCTTCAACTCGCTTTGATTCGCTTCAGAATCACGCACACTGTGTGTTTTTGGTGCGTGGGGTTTTGGGTTTTTCTTCTCTCCTCTCACTTTATATAAACTTGAGTCTAGGAAGATTTGGGGGCTAAAATTTGTAAAAGTCTATTAGATATTTGATTTAGATTTAGTTTTTTAAGCTTATGAAACATAGTTTATATAAATAAATACTCTGCTTTTATTTTTTAAGCAAAATAAATATGCTTTTATATTAATGTATAATTTATAATTTTTTATCACTAAAATTTGAAATTTTATAAGTTGATTTTTATAAAATTTATAAATAATACATAAATTTTCCCTAAAAGATATACATAAACTTATTTATTAGAATAAGATATTTTGAATAAACTCAAAAATAATTTAATTTAAATTGGTTCACATCCACATAGATTAGTCGAATTTGCATAGATTTAAAATTGTAGAGTGTACTCATCTTAAAATTTTAGATTCAAACACGATTCTAATTTTTGAAAATCCTATTAATAGATGATAGATTGATCATCAAATTACTTGATTTTAGATTTTTATTAAAGAATCTATTAGATATTCCTATTATTATCTTTTTCTTTTATGAATATTTATTTTGATTTTCTATCTTTATAACTTATTTCCGCACGAAAAAGTGATATTGCTAAGTTTATTTTTTAAGAAGAGTAATCTTGCTAGTTATTTCCAGTCAAATCAAATATTAGTTTTTTTTTTCTTTCTCCGTGCATATCTTGGTAAGTTATACTCTTTGTCTATTTTCAATTGTTGTTCTAAGTTATTTGAAATATGGTTAATATGTCTTTACCCCTTGTAATTTGGACGAGTTCCAGTTTATCCCCTGTAAAAAAAAACAAGTTTAGGTTCCAACCTTGAAAAATGAAGATTCTCCAAAAAAACACCCCTGGTCCCATCTGACACACTCCACTAGCTGATGTGACATGCCACTGTGTAATTAATTTAATTTTTTAATTTTTTTAACCAGACATGTGTTTTTTTTAAGCCAAAAAGGGTGCAGCAAAGACGCTAGCAACCCCCAAAATATATAACAGATAAAAAAGAGAGATTACAAGGAGAGGAAGGGGGCGAAGACAAAACTCCCTCAAAGAGAAGAAAACCTGAAATTCGGAAAAACAGTCTTGTTTTTGACATAAGATTCCCTTGCAAACAACGGTATGGTAGAGCGAGAAAAAAAAAAGTCTAGGGTTAAACCATAGTTTGCAAGAGAATCCGCTACTTGGTTACCTTCTCTAAAAATATGTGTCACTATACAATTCATGTTACTCATCTTAAATAAAGCATTATACCATCTGTTTCTAACAATCCAAGGAATAAGACTCTCATTTTTGAAAGCTTACACAACCAAGGATGAATCGGATTCAATCCAAAGGTTGGTCCAGTTATTGTCGTATGTTATCTCTATTGCTCTGATGACTCTTAAGAGTTCAGCCTGGTAAGAAGTTGATAAACCTAAGAATTCTGCAAAACAACCCTTGCAGTTTCCTTCAAAATCCCTAAAAATACCTCCACAAGCAGATGTACCAGGGTTCCCAAATGATGTGCCGTTTGTATTGCACTTAAGCCAATGGAGAGGAGGAGGCTGCCAAAGAACTTCTGTAGTAGTTGGTGCTTTTGGATGATGCATTGTAACTCTGAAAGATTTTAGAATTGTGAAGTCCCTGACTGAATTATTAGAGACTTTGTTAGTGTGATTACCTGAAAGAGAGGTGGCTGCTATGATTTTTGCGATTGTTGATTGCCAAGTGATGTGTTTGTTATTGAATCTGGCTTCATTTCTAGCAAACCAAATTGTATTGATGAGATTGATGATGGCGGCACTAACAACAATTTGACATTGAGGGGACCAAGATCTTTCGTAAATTTTCCAAATATCCTCCATTGAATTGAATTCAACTACCATATTTGAAGTTGATGCTAGCCAAGACCAGAGCTTTATGGCAAAGGAGCAGCAAAAGAAAAAGGTGCATGGAGTTTTCTGCGCTAATGGAACACAAATCACAAACTGACGCAAGATGGCAGCCCCGTAACATAAGATTTTCATCAATCGGTATTTTGTCTAACATTAGTCTCCAAACCATCATAGACCTGGATGGGGGAATGTCTGGATTCCAAATGATCTTCGACCAATTTAAATCTTCTGAACACTGCAGTTTGAACCTATACGCTTGCTTGAGGTCCAAAATACCATTTGGGTGTGTTTCCAGAGAAGTTGGTCGTCTGAAGGGTTTATAGGTAAGGTAGCTTGGTGAATCAGATTCCTAAGAGTGGGAAACATTTGTTCTAAAGCTTCAGGGATCAGCCACACTCCATTAACAATGTAGTCACTCACTTTAGAAGTCAAGAGAGCACTGATTGGGAGAGGGATATTTAGAGCTTGGGAGAGGGGAGCACCACACAAACAATCGTTCCAAAAATTAATGCTATCCCCAGTACCAAGCAACCAAACTGAATTGTTGTGGATGTTGTTGAATTCCTCTTTAATACTGCTCCAAAGGATGAGTATATGTGATATTGAATTGGCTTGTTCATCCTTAGGGTTCTAGCATTCAGCAGGACTGCCCAATCATCTTCCGAATGCAACATACTCCAAAGAAGGTTTAAATTTGTAGAAGTGTTTAAAGTTTTGATTGATCTCAAATTCAAACCCCCTTGAGAGAAAGGTTTGCAGACCTTTTTCCAAGAAACGGTCACCAGTTTTCTTTTGTCCACATCACCATTCCATATAAAGTTCCTCATATGTTTCTCTACCTCTTTTATCAGTGACATAGGCCAGGAATAAATAGAAATGCTATAGATCAACATACTCTGAATAATTGATCTTACCAACTGAACTCTACCAGCCATTGACAATAGGGAAGCCTTCCATGCTGAAAGTTTAGCCTTGATTTTATCTGCTACAGGTTGTAAATGAGATACTTTTGGTTTACCTTTGAAGATTGGCACACCTAAATAGTTGAAAGGGTAACGAGCCCGGGTTGAAGCTCAAAAATTCATCAATTTGGTCTTTTCTAGCCGGAGAGTTGGAACCAGAAAAGAAGGAAGATTTAGCGGTGCTGACACCTTGACCAGAAGCTAACACATATCTAGTGAATAAGTTTTTTATATGAGATAGCCCATACATCTTGCCTTTGCAGAACACCATAAGGTCATCATCATAAAAAGAATGTGAAGGAACCATAACATTTCTAGTGCCTTTGATCTGTTCTAGTTTTCCATCATTCACCAGCAAAGAAATATCTCTACTTAGAACATCTTCTACAAGAAAAAATCAAGGGAGACAGTGGATCACCTTGCCTAACTCCCCTCGTGCAATTGAAATAACCATGAGCTTTTCCATTTGTTGGAACAAAAGGTGTTTCTCAAAATCACCTCGAGTTTTGATGATAACAAGGTATTAAAAATTATCAATTGGATATGCTAAACATTTGTTCAAGTGTATAGGATCCTAATCAAAGTACTATTCATAAAGATTCTGATTGAACAAGTCAAAGAGCAAAGGAAATTTCTTGAAGCTAATGGCGTCTGAAAGAATTACGTCTGAAAGATATGCGTCTGAAGAAACGGGTCTAAAGAAAGCGCTCCTAAAGACACGTCATTAGAAGCAAGGTCATCAGAAGCAAGGTTATCAGAAGCATCTCATCAGAAGCCACTTCACAAGAGTTGACAAAGTACAATGTACGAAGTGTACAACCACTAACTCTGCGCACGCCTCTGCAACCATCATCTTTGCAACTTGTCTCTACATCAAGACAAGAATAACAGTAATATTGTTGCAGACGTTGTTTCGTTTCAAATGGAAAGGATTTGAAATTAGTTCTTCATAGGACAATTATCAAATCAGGCAAAAGATCAATGGTGAAGAATCAAGGCTTCAAGCAAGACAAGTTGATGTAACGGCTAATTCTCAACATCTCTCAAATCCTCTATAAATAGGGATAAAAGACTTGAAGAAAAAAAACACATATACAAGAACAAGCAAAGGCCAATACTCTCTGTGCAAAACGTCGTAAACACATCAACAACTTAGAGAATTCTTACAATAGTTCATATCTTAGAATTCTCAAGTGTCTAGAAAAACAGAGTCTGTTCTGTTCGTATTGTTTTGTGAAT
>Ga0315915_1003930_pt1 | contig 18845 bp, 7 predicted proteins | sample MpolbnodulesMG_FD_207738 | JGI IMG/M metagenome (GOLD analysis project Ga0315915, IMG submission 207738) | Medicago polymorpha root nodule microbial communities from Los Angeles, California, United States - branched nodules | ecosystem: Host-associated > Plants > Roots > Nodule | place: USA...
CGCGATGGATCTAGGATGCTATTTTGGCGGGATGCTTGGTTAGAGGGGGGTTCACTTTGTGATAGATTTAGATTCCTTTTCATTTATCAGAAAACCAATTGATTTTAGTTGCTGAGATGTATGCTCCTGACTAGGGGTAGGGGTGAGACTTGGAAATGGCGACGTCGGTTATTACCCTGGGAAGAGGATTAATCGGGTGAGTGTTGTGAGCAGTTAAATTACATTTTTATTCATGTTGGTGTGGATGACATGTGTCGTTGGCATTTAGATCCAAATAAAGAACACTTTGTTAGCTGTGTTTTTCATATGCTAACAAAGATGGAGTCAATTGTTCAGGCAGTTCGCAATGATATTATATGGAATAAAACAACTTCGTTAAGAGTATCTCTCGTTAAGAGTATCTATCTTTGCTTGGCAGTTATTATGTAATTTTCTTCCTATAACGGATAACTTGGCTAAGTGAGGAATCATTCATAATAATGTTGTTTTTTGTGTGAGCAATCGTAGGAAGGAGAAAACTATTGATCACCTATTTTGGGAGCATTTGAGATCTTGTTATGCAATGACTTGGAATTCGTTCAGTGAACCTGTTATATTTTCTGATCATCTTTTGCAGTTTGGTTATTTTGGTGGCTTTTCAAGAACTATCCGGTTTGGTTAAATATGATTTGGATAGTTTTTGTTTGAATTCTTCAAAAATACACATATTTTTCAGAGTAAGCAAGAATCAATTCTTCACTTGTTTTAGAAAGACAAACATTTGTCATTTTCGTGGCTGAAGACAAAAATCATAGTTATAACTTTTGGTCTTCAAATTTAGTGGCATAATCATATATATTTTTTTATGTGTTTGCAACTTATTTTCCTACTTTTTTAGCGTTTGGTCGGTGTTTTGTTCTTGTAATGAACGAGTTGTTTCTTGATTTCTATCTTCGTACTCCTTGTGCTGGATAGAAATCTTTATGTGATTAATATATATTTTATTTTGTCCAGTTCAAAAAAAATAATGAATTTAATTAATATACTTTGTCTGTGTATAATTATTTTTCATTTGTATTTAATGATGTTTTGTCATGTCTATTAATGAATATGACAACTCATGTGTTTTCATATTCATTAATTGACGTGACAACACATTATTGGATGAACGTGTAAAATAATTATACAATGACGGAGTATATTAATAAAACTCAAAATAATTTATTTCTAAATATTTACAAGAAAAATATATACCGTATGAATTAATATAAAAGAAATTAATTAGTAGGCAATGTTTCACCATATAGTTCACGAGTATATTGTTTAACTTTATCAAATTATAAATTGTTTTGAATGAGAATTTGGTCATCAAGCCCGTCTAGCTCAGTTGGTAGAGCGCAAGGCTCTTAACCTTGTGGTCGTGGGTTCGAGCCCCACGGTGGGCGAATATATGTACTTTTTGGCAATTAACTTTGGTCACGCTTACACGATCATTTCTCTAAGACTTGTAATAATATGACAAATTTTTATTTTTGGTACAACTTTATGTCAATTTTTATAAGAATACACTTTATGACAATTTATAAAGTAATTTCGTTCTCTTCAAAATTATTATTTACAACATCAGTTCATTCAGAAACCCACTTTAAAATCCCAAAATCTGCATTTTGAAGGTGAAAGCTCCATATTCTCTTTGATCATATATATGTTCAACTCTTGGCTCCATCAAAACATATATTTTATTTAACCAAAAAAATAAAAAGAAACCCACTTTAAAATTAATGCTCCAAATAGGAACCAAATAAATACTAAAACAATGGTGCTTAACCATTCTCAGCTCAACATACAGAGAGAAAAAAAATGAGTACTAGCAACCCATTCACTAATATAATTTTTTTCAAATATTATCTCATATTACTTGAAATTGAAAAGAGTCCCACATAATAACATCAATATATTCTACTGTGTTCTCTAATTTGGCTTGGCACATTGGAAATTGATTCCATTCATGAGGTAAGATGCAGAATTATTAAATTTGATGATTTATAAGATTAGCTAGTATTTCACACTCATACCCTCTTTACTTTTCATTTTGTGCACCAAAAAAATAAAATGTGGTCATAGAAATAATCAGTTTTGCAGTGATTAATCCAGGATCAACTTCATCACCCTATCTTTGTTCCAAATAGGTTGAATCTAGCTTCATCAAATATTGACTAACTTCCTTCTACTTGAACACCACTCTCTGAAAACTCCAAATCTACAAACATCTCTTATTTCATCAACTTCAGTGATAAGCATACTTTTGGAGAAAATTTGGACCAGTACAAAAAGATTGCAAGTTTTGACAGAGGGAAAATTGAGTTTGGCTTTAGATCTTTTAAACGATTGCAACTTCAGTCAATATTTCCTAATATTTGCTTTCCATGAAATCGTGATCTTCCCTTACCGTCCTTGTGTTAGAATTGTCGTTCATTTAATTTTCGCAAAGCTCTTGCACATACCTGTTCAATGCTTTGCCAATCCTCATAATATTGGCTCAACCAGCAATCTTAATAGCTCATTTATAGGAGCTTGGATGTACTTCCCACCTTTATACATTGAGTAGAAAGAAGAAAAAAACTTCTTTCCAAAATATAAACAACTTATAAATAACTTCACAGTATTTAATGCTATTATTTTTATAATATCCTTCGTTTACTTAAAATTTTAGTTTCCAATACCCTTCAGCAATAAACAACGACATCATCAATGATATTTTTGAGAATACACTTTTTTTATGAGATCAAAATATAATTATAATCACATTTAACTGAAATACTTGAATACGTGCGAGGTTAGTTACTTGTGTTAATAAGACCAGAGGGTCTACTCTATACAGAATGATCAATGCTAAGCTGCTAACTCCATTCAAGTAACAATGGATATGGGAATTGTTTGCTTAAATTTCACTACCGTCACCCCCACTCTATAAAAAATCATAGATTTCACCGAGAGATCTAACTTCAAGGGCCTAAATTAAACATATAGTTAGATGTTAAAACTGAATTGATCTAATATTATAGGCCATAAACACAGTATCCCATTCTAAACTAAAATAAGTCTCGAATCAGTAGCCTATGTGATTAATATTCAGTAGCCCATCCTTGTCGAATATCAGAAACTTTTCTATCTTAAACAAACTAAACATAAAAAAGCAATCCATATATAAAAGAAAACTAGAGGATTGTTAAGATCACACCTGAATTGCGTGTGTCTTCCCATTGATAATAGTCACAATCCGTGCCACAGCAGTTATTTGAAACTCTGTTACCAAAAAGCTTGATTCTCTGCCCAATTATTGGCTCATGCCATTATTATGCTCTTGGCAAAGAAAGAAGCTAACTGATAAATAAGAAAGAATCTAACTGATAAATTCCACTTTTCCTATGATTACACTAAAGGATACCCATAAATAAAATGAACGAACAACCATATCTATGGAAGACGCCGTGAACGGAGTTTTGGTCCACATTTCTTGCTCCGAAAGATAAACAATCTATGAAGAACTGACAGTGACACCGGACACGCTACCAACACTGACACATCGACACCGGTAATAATTAAAAAAATATAACCATATGTGTCGGTGTCAGACACTGACACATGTCAAACACTGGCAACATCTTCAATCTAAAGTGTCAGTGCTACATAGTAAACAATGGAAGATGGGGCCAATTTCATCCCATTCAATAACTAACAACAAGACTCATTTGCAATATAATCCTTTTGAATTAAGATCCACCAAGAGTATGTGATACCTTGAGCTTTCCATTTACCAGAATATTATACGTAGTATCATCAGGCACAAGACCTTTATCAAGCATCTCATCATGCAATCTAAAAGCCTCTTGCAGATTACCCTCCCTAAAGTTTCCAGCAATTAAAATGTTATAAACAAGAACCGAAGGAGTTATATTATTCCCATCCATTTCCTTTAGAATCTTGCTTGCATTTTCTAGTTGTCCATGGTTACAGAGTCCGTTTATCAGAACTGTATACATGACGATGTCAGGAACAATATCCTTGGAAAGCATCTCCGAGTAAAGATCTAAAGCTAAATTCAATTTGCCCTCTTTCAGAAGCCCGCCAATCAATGAGGTATACACCTGCAAATCACATGGAACCTTATTCTTCATCATTTCCTGGTGCAAGTTAAGTGCGGCTTCCATATTATTCAAATGTATGAAGCCACTAATCATGCTGTTATAAACAACTGTGTTTGGAGTCAAACCAACGTCCAAAAGTTCAGTGAAGAATTTGCTTGCACTTTCCATGTCTTGCATTTTGCAGAAACCGTCAATGAGAGCACTATATGCAATGACATCCAATATCATACCCTTGTACTTCATATCACTATGCATTTCCAAAGCAAGACCCATCTTATTAGATTTGCAAAGTCCATCAATCAAACTGGTGTAGGTGATCACATCAGGAGAAATTCCACTTTCGCACATCTCCCGGTAGGCAAGAAGTGCAGAATCCACTGCACCTTCCTTGAAAAATCCATTTATGATGCTATTATAAGTAATGGAAGTGGATACAAAACCCTGCTTGATAAAATTGTTCAACTTGTCCTGTGTCTCAGACATCCGGCCAGTTTTACCCAAGCCATCTATGACAGTGTTAAATGTGTGGTCAGTAGGCGCAATATTCGCAGCCATCATTTGCTCAAACACAACAAAGGCTCTCTCTGAATCTCCCTTTTTGAAAAACCCATCTATTAAAAGAGTGTATGTAACAGCATTTGGTTTCAAACCCCTTTCAAGAATACCCTTCAACATACTATAGGCTTTATCCATGCAACCCTTTTTGCAGTGACCAAGTATTAAGTTGTTGAAAGAAACTAGCGTAGGTGTAATACCCTTACTCACCATCTTGTCCCATAAATTACATGCCTCATTAACCTTTCCCAGTTCACCAAGCCACTTCAAAAGAATGTTATACGTAACGACATTGGTGATACCATGTTCAACTGCCTCATCAAACAATCCATACGCATTTTCTAGCAAATTTTGTTCGTGGAATCCTTCCAACAGAGAATTTACAATGAAGACATTGGGCTGGAAGCCCATGAGTTTCATTCGTGTATAAAGCTCATACGCCTTCTCCATATCCCCAATCTTAGAGCACCCATCGATCAAAACCAAGAACATAACCACATCGGGAACAACACCACCCTCAACAACCTCATCAAACAATTGCAACGCAAGATTCACATCTCCTAGCACACAATATCCTTTCATCAAGCTTCTCAAAACAATTACATTCATAGGTAAACCAACGCTCACCATCTCATCCTTAAGCCTCAACGCCTCCACAAAATTTCCCTGCTTCACACAAGCAACAATAACAGCAGTATATGTACCCTTTGATGGCACCCACCCAAAATCCCTCATCTCCTTCAACAACTCACACGCCAAATTCAAGTCCAACCTTTGACAAACCGCCTGAACCAAAATGCTATAGGCAGCCGCGTCAACCTCCAAACCTCTCCCCTTAGCCTCCTTAAAAAACTTCTCAACCTCCTCAAATTTCCCTTCTTTCATACACGCGCGCATAACCACATGCAAAGTATAACAATCACCATAAATTCCTCTCTCAACCATTTCATCATACAGTTGACGTGCATCACAAATCATATTCCTCCTAACCATTGCAGTCAAAAGATTGTTCATAATCGGAACCCAAGGAACCAAATCATGGTCCAACATAGTTCTAAAACACTCAACAGCATCTGTAATCTTATTAACTCTAACAAAACTCTTCAACAAATAATTAAAAACCCGCGAATCAGATTCGAAACCATACCTTCCTGAACACTCCAACAAACACTCCACAAACACTTTTGCAGAAGGAGTAGCATCACCAAAAACATAATTATTAAGCAAATATTGAAGAGAACTGCATGTTTTTGAGTTTGAAGAGAGAATGTGAATCAATAAAGAGATAAAATCAATGGTTTTAACGAAGCCTCGTTTTCTCTCAACTTGGTGGAAGAATTTGAGAGCTGATTTGGGGTTGGACTTATGGCTTAAAAGGGTTACCAAAAATTTATTTTTTTTCTCGGATGGTTGAGATTCGGGTGAAATAATAATTTTCTCGGGAAAATTTGGGGTTGAAGGAATTTTCTCGGGAAAGTGTTGTTGTGCAGTGAAGAAGAGTTGTGACAAAAAGGGGCGAAGATTCTTTGGAGGGATTGAGGTAAGGTTGTCGGAAAACAACTTCATTCGTATCATTGTCGACAAAAAAAAAAAAAATCGAAGTTTTCAGAAATAATAATAATAATAATGATTCATTTCATTTTTTTCATCACTGAGACATTAAGGATGGTGAAGAGATGGCGGTGATAAGTGTTCAATTTTCAACCCGCCGGTGATCGGCGCGGCGGCGGGGACAAAGCTTTTAGCGGAGAGTGGAGTGTGGCCGTGTGGGGAGAAGATCTTTTTGTCTTAGTTATGTTTGGTTGTGAGAAGGAATTGAAGAGAAATATTTGGATTTACCAGCTGGAATTATATGTCATTTTATGTTTTTTTAATAAAATTTGTTTGTCCAAAATTATATGCAATTTATTGAGTTGTCTTAAGTGTAGTTATGACTTAAAAACCTATTTCGGTGGACGTGTCAAAACGGAAAATCCGATCCATGTAAAAAGTCATATTTAAATATGGGTTTTGCTAAATGACACTTATGAAAATGTCTTTTACCAACTCACATTTCAAGGTGTGATTTCCAATTTTTAGTTATAACTTTGCTAAAAAACACTTTCATAAAAATTAGTTGGTGTCTTTTAACAAATGCTCATAAAATAACTTGCTAAAAGACACCTTCATAAAAGGTGGCTTCTAGCAAAACCCTTTAAATATTGGCCCTTAAAATACTACACGAGCCTTGCCCTATACGATCGACCCTTATTTATTTTTTATTTTTTGAAAACAATATAAAAAGTTCCACAAAATTTCTTATAAGCATTTAGATTTACAAACTTCAATCTTAAAGTTATGATCCTCTCAAGTCTTACGATTCATTAAAACTTGAAATGACCATTCAACATTCAACATATTATAGGTTTGCCCATGTGTCCCTTTTTGTAGCGACCAAGTATAAAGTTGTGAGAAACTAGTGAAGATGTAATACTCTTACTCACCATCTTGTCCCATAAATTACATTACATGCCTTGTTAACCTTTCGTAGTTCACAAAGCCACATTAAGAGAATGTCATACATGACGACATTGGTGATACTATTTTCAAGGGTGGAATGTACATACGTTTTTTCCATTTTCCATTTGAGTTGGTTTGATGATTTTGACTTGACCTTAGGGTACGCTCCTTTTATGGTCTCAAATTCAATTCTTCCGGATGCCAATTTTGGTGGCTCCTAGAACATAATGTCCTTTCATCAAGCTTCTTGCAACAATTACATTCATTGGTAAATAGACGCTCACCATCTACTCATTAAGCCTCGACACCTCTACAAGATTTATTAGCTTCGCACAACAATGACAATAGTACCCTCAGACGGTACCCACCCCAATTCCCTCATCTCCTTCAACAAATGACATGCCAAAATCACAGTGCCTATTACAAGCCTCCTAGAAAACAATACTATACACATATGCACCAAACTCCAACCATCTACCCTTCATAAACACATTCGTAAGCACATGCAAAATATAATAACTGCCATAAATTCCTCTTTCAAGCACGTCATCATACACTTCATGTGCACCACAAACCATGTTCCTCCTAACCATTGTAGTCAGAAGTTTGTTCATAATTGGAACCCAAGAAACCAAACCATGCTCTAACTTAGTTCTAAGACACTCACCACTAGTAATCTTAATAAATCTAATGTAACTATTTAACCAATAATTAAAAGTCCACTAATCTGATTTAAAATCATACCATCCAAAATGCTCCACCAAAAACATAATTGTTAAGCAAATATTGATTATAATTGTAAGTATTTGGGTTTCAAGATAGAATCTAGAGCAATAAACAAAAAATATCATCGATTTTAACAAACCCTCATTTTCTCTCAACTTTTTGGTAGATATCAGCTAGTTTGTAACTTTATGAATATAGAAAATGTTGTTTCAAAGATTGAGAACATGAATCACATCTTTTTACTTAAAAGATCGAAGTCAACGTCTCCACAACTATCAACTAAGGTAAGAGAGTCATCTGCAACAATAATATAAGGAATGTCGAAAGGAGAAGTATACTTAAAAAAAAATATTGACAATCCAATGTCATGTGATAAGTGGCATCAAAATCAAAGTACTCCTTGAGCTAGTGACAATAACTCTTAAGGTTGACACCCCAACTATGTACCACTTATCATATTGATCGATCGTGTGTTGTTCAAGAGAACGAAAAATAACCTTAGAATAACTATGCAAGTACATATTGAGATAAACGTCACTAGACAATGAATAGTGTCAATAATACGATGAACAATGTCACCCAAATGTTATCCGCAAACAAATGGGGGCTAAAAGGTCCCAAGAGGTCATAACCAAGAAAACACGAAGACCGCACAGTTTAAAGCTCGTAATACCACATAGAAAAATGAATTGACATACATATTAATATATTTTAATAATGTGAACAAAAGAACTAGTCTTTTTAAATATAGAAAATTCTAGACCTAATGGATTTATTTAACGGGCCACATAGTATAAAATAAAAGTAACTAATTATAAATACTACAATATTATATTTACAATCTATTATATAGAACAAGCACATTAAATAAACACACATTTTCACCTCTAAAAAAATATTTTCATAAATGGGATACTTTCTCTCATTCGTCTTTGTTTTGTGGTGTCTGAGGTTCGAACTCCAAACTCTACATATTTTATGCAATGAACTAAATTCACGAGGTCTTTCTCCCATTCTTTTAGACTAACCAAACACAACAATAATGCCACCTTTTATGAATAAAGACCATCCCAATGAATTTAAGGAAGCAATTAGTGAAATTAAACTCAAATTAGATCTTCCCAACCAACACCTTTTATTATCCATCAATAGTGGGAAAAGAAAAGCAAAAAGAGTAAAAAAACCATAAAGGTGAAAAAAGAAGAAAAGAAGTGTTAAGCTACCTTTACATAATTAGAACCAAAGAAGGGAAGATTGCATATCAAAATCTATCATATATCATATGTCACATTTTAAAGATTAAGCATAACCCAAATGTTGGTTGAAGTGTAATCTAATCACACAATCTCTCTTTTTATTCTTTAGCTCTCATTTTTGCCTATTACAACTATTTTTATTAATACTAGACAATTTTGTAAATTATCTTATAATAAGCAATGAATGTGAGTAATCCTAATGAAAGCAAGAACACAAACTAATTAAAAACTGGGCCCACCAAACCATATCACTTTGAAACAACAACACATGAACCACCATTGTCTTTCTTTCTCACTTTGCCTCTCAAGTTCAACACTTCAACTCAAGTATTTAGTTTCTTCTTTCTTTCAATTTTCATTCTCCCTCATGTTCTTCCTTCACACATAAACTGATCATGGCAACAACAGCCACTACAAACAAGTGGCTCACAAACTTTATCAACACAAATGGCTGCAATATTCTTGTACCTCATGTTTCTAAGAGACAACGACAACAACATTATCATCAACAATCTATGTATCTTATCCACCGACAACATGTATGTTATGCAAACTACTATCATTTTATGTTCCATCGTTTTGTTATCCTTTGGTAACCAATTTATATGTGTGCTGCAACACCACCAATGCACTGCACACAACATCATAGTTTTTTTTTTTTTTGGTACAGTACATATAACATAATATTTTTTATTCTATTGTTTTAATTTTTTTTGCTGTTAACTCTTAGGTGTGTGTTATGTGAATTGGAATTAACTTAAGGACCCTTTGGTATCAAAAAATGTTATCTGTTTTCATATTAGACCAAAATACTAGGGGCTTATTTGAGCTTATCTATCTAGATAAGTACCTGTCTGTAAGACTATTTACGAAGAGTTTATTTATGGAAAAAAACTTATGACATGTGTGTAAGTTGTTTTCTTCTTATTTCCACAAATTCTATATATAGTTTATTAAAATAACTTATAACGTAAATGATAACAATTTGACTTTATCTTAGTTTTTGTAATTGAAAAAACTTATGCATAAACATTTATATTGTAAACACTTAATTAAGCTGTTAATCTAAGCAAATCATCGATATATTTACTGTTATTTTTAAAAATCCTCATAATTAATACTACTAACTTGTTTCATAATTCTAAAGTTGACTATAGTTAATACACCACTACTACTAACTTGTTTCATAATTTCCTTTTTTTAGTATTCTTAGCCAGTACCGGGGCACCAGTTAGCACATTCCTTAATAAAAATCAAACACACAACATGATTATTTTTCATTCTAATATATATTTTCATGCAATTTTTTCTTAGTCAAATATACTCCCTCCGTCTAAACTTATATGACGTTTTGATCATTTCACACAAATTATAAGTCATTTTACAAAATTATTTTTCATTAATGGTATAGGAAAGAAAAATTAAAGAATTAAAAGAAGAGAGAATAATAAATAACAGTAGGAAAAGTAGCACTTAATGCTTCATTGCCACCGTAAAATGACTTATAATTTGGAACAATTTTTTTCTCCATATCGACTTATAATTTGGGATGGAGGGAATAACATTTAACTGTCATTTTAGATGGCAAAGGAAATCATCTCAATCGTTGATAAGAAAATATCCATTGATATTTCAACACATCTATATTTTGTTATGTGTGTGCACGTAACATGTACTATTGATTTAGATTACCTACTTTGAAAGTGAATTTGCTTACTCTAATAATCCAAAGCTTGAGTCGGTCCTTGGACAGGATATCAAGTTTTCAAAAAATATTTGGTTCTGTGTCTTAAGTCTAATAGTCTATTCAAATTTTGTATGTTTTGGTTTGTTCAGAGACCAATCTGTAAGGGATGCTACCTTTCAATGAATGGTTGCAAAGAAGGAGAAAATAATAAAAGAACAAGAGAACCAGTTAGGACGATAGAAACGCGAACATTGTCACCAGTAGCATCAGCTGCAATGGCCATGTACAGTCTCAGAATGGCCATTTCAGAGCTAAAAGAAGAATCTCCATTTAGTACCTCATCTGGCATAGTGAGAGTTGAGGTTCCTATTGAAGAGCAAGTTGAAGCAACTGATTGGCTTCATTCACAAAATCACCTTCTGCTTCCTAGATGCTACTTCTCTGGCAAGGAACAGAAATCTTTCCCTGGAAACTTGGTTAGTATTGCTGGTGTTGGTTCTGCTGTTTTCTTTTCGCAGTCACAGCCATTTTCCTATTGGGATTGGATATCTATAAGGAGGTAATTCACCGTAGTTCCGTGAAATTTTTTAAGTTAGTTTTATGAATTTGTTCACTATATTTGGTTTTACTAACTTCCTTCCAAATCAAACTGTTAATGCTTTGTCCCAAAATAAAGATAGTTCATAAACTGAACTGAACTGGTTGTCTGTCACAATTTGGTTCTTTTTGGTGCAGTTCAGTTTAATGGTTGGTTCGATTTTTGTTTTTTTTAACCGGTCTAGATATTAGGGTGGAGTATGTAAATTTAATCTTGTCTCCAAAGTATAGATGTTTGATTACTATCTGACAAGTTAATTTTCTCAGAATTTTGGTTTGATGATACTACTAACATTTAGTAGAAAGAAATCAATAATTAGAAAATAAGTCATGTTTGGTTCGCATGATAGTCAATAATCCTTTTCTGCACCCTGCCTTCTATTCCACAGCTACTATTTGATATTTTTTGTTGTTGAAAATTTTCACTCTGAAGGTTTCTTTCTGAGAGTTGCCCTTTGATTCGTGCATATGGAGGTATCCGTTTCAATGCAAAAGCTAAGGTTTCATCAGAGTGGATGGCTTTTGGTTCTTTCTACTTCATGATTCCTCAGGTGCATACCCTGTGTTCTTTCCAAAAACTAATTTGGTCCTTCAATGTGTCAAACGTTGTTATTATAGTCTTTGAATGTATGAAATTATAAAAACATCCCTAAATGTTTCTTTCCTTAGTGAGTTTGGTCTTTAAATGTGTCTTTTGTTAGTTAGTTTGGTCATCGAATATCTCTTTCATCACCGAGTTTAGTCCATAAAATTAGTAACAAAAGACATATCTAAGGATGTTTTTGTAATTTTAATACATTCAAGGACCATAGTGACACTACCTCACACATTTAGGGACCAAACTGATGATTTACTCATTTATAGCATTGGCAGTCAGAGATATCTAGCCGGGAAAAAATTGACAGGTTGAGTTTAATGAGCTTGAAGGAGGATCAATGCTTACCACTACTATTGCTTGGGATAATGATCTTTGTTGGTCATGGGAAAATGCTATCGTGGCACTTCAAGAAACACTTTGCAAAGTAAGTGTTAGGGCCTGTTTGGATTGACTTTTTTGAGTTTATCTACTAGCATAAACACATTTGAGACTGTTTGGGAGAGCTTAATTGGAACAACTTATGACATGTCCATAAGTTGTTTTCAGCTTATTTCCACAAGCTCTGCAGGATAGCTTATGAAAACAACTTATCGCTTATTTGAAAACAATGTAACTTTATTTTATCATTTGTCAGAGAAGTAACTTATAGATAAGCATTTTATGATAATTGTTAATGGCTGCGTAAGTATATTTGCATTTAAATTATTATGACTCAGGAAGAAGACTTTGTTGAAACTATGCATCTTTGTATTGCAGGTTTCTACTTCCATTGTAAAGTTTCCTAAGCAAGCTCCTCCAACATTGATATTAAGCAGCCATAACATTCCTAGTAAAGAAGATTGGAATCTTGCTGTTAACAGAGCTTTGCAGATGATAGAGCAAAATGATTCCTCACTTACCAAGGTAACTACATCTCATGCTTTTTCTTTATTAGATTTTGCATCACTCCTTGAGTTGCAAAGAACCCTTTGAAAGCTCATTTTCTTCTCCCATATTGGAAACTCAGGTTGTTCTAGCGCGAAGCACTAGAGTAGTGCCTACTGTTAATATCGATCCTCTGACGTGGTTAGCTTGTTTAAAGGTATTGGAGTTTTCTTTGCTCTTTTTTCTCCGTCAAATTCAGCAGTGTTATCTTACTGAAATGCAGTAGAAGGTTTCTTACTTATACATCAAAACGATTGTAGGTTGAAGGTGGAAATGCTTACCAGTTTTTCCTTCAGCCACCTAATGCACCGGCGTTTATCGGAAATACAGTAAGTATGCCATGTATGTGACTAGGAAAATATATATATTCAGACCCTTATCTTTTTATGTGGGTATGGGTCATAGTTTACTGATAAGTGGGTATAGTTAAGGGGGTAAACTTGTAACCTGAACCGTAGTTTTGAAACACAAGTTGTAATCTATAACCCTAAGCTTGGATAATAGAAAATTACTGCAACTACTCTGCAGTCAGAGACATAGGTATAATTGTCTGAACTGCATTATAAAATCTTGTGTGTTCTTTCACACTGCGTTTTTGTATATGTTTTCTTTTGAACCAGGGTTGTTGTTCTGGCATATTCTTATTACATACTATTTCAAGTTATGCTGAAATTTCTACAAAATATATCCACCAAATGAATTTCATGATATTTTAAGTTACATTCTAATTAAGTTTTATAAATTTTGGTCAATAGCATAATTTTGTTTACCTTAAAAGTCATCGTAAGGTGGACAACCTTTTTTGAAACTATATTCTGAACTGATTGAGTAATGATACATTTTATGTTTCCATTTTAATTTTTATGAACTTGATGAATAGCCAGAGCAACTATTTCACAGAAAATGGCTCCATATCACTAGTGAAGCTTTGGCTGGAACCCGTGCTAGAGGACCATCACTAGCACTAGATCGTCAAATTGAACTTGACTTACTTACCAGGTTTACCTTGTTGCTTAGGACTTTGACCTAAAAACTGCTGATTTATGGTTGTTTTCCCTGATGCTGATGCTGGTGATTTTTATTTTTGGTTTTGGTCATACAGTCCGAAGGACGACATCGAGTTTACTATAGTAAGAGAAAGCATAAGAAGAAAATTGGAGGTATGTTTATTTTTGTACTTTTCATTGTTGGCATGAACTGTTTCTGCTAAAGCATACGCTTCCCAATGTATGTTTGATTTTGTTTCTAAATGTTTTTTCCTCAAATCCTTGGATACTGATATAATAAGTATGCAATAGATGGAAGGAAGAGATTCAGTTTCTGTAAAATGATATTTGTTTTTAGGATTGAATACAATTTTCCTCCCTTTACTTTGTCTCAATCATGATTTTGGTCGCCCATTTCTAAATTCACAAATTCCGTCCTCCAATTTTCAAAATGGGTTACTTTTACCCACCCTATACATTTCGATGATATGGCAATTGAAATGCTTATGTGGCAAGTAGACCGATGATGTGACACTGTCTAGGCAGATTCTTACTTAGGGATCAAAATCGTAAATTAGGAAAAATAGAGGAACTAAATTTTATTTAAGCCTTGGTTTTATGTTGTGAATTTTTAGTATCGAGTTGTTAGCCTCGTGCAATTGTGTATAATCTAACACTAGATTGGAACTTTGGAAGTCTGGACTGTATAATCCAATACTCAACATGCTATTTCATTTTGCATAAGTCATTTTAGACCTTCCTAGGTTAACATGAGGACGAATCCTTTAACAATGCACGTGTTTTCGCAGGCAGTCTGTGAAAAGGTTATAATCGAGCCAAAGAAAATGATCAGAAAACTACCAAGGATCCAACATTTATTTGCTCAATTAACTGGCAGGTTAAGAAATGAAGAGGATGAGGTAACCATGTTACAGTTTAAGTTAAAATCTTTACCAATGAAAGTAACTTTATTTAATTCACACCTTGTAACTAAGCTTTCATTTTATTTGTTAGTTTGAAATTTTGTCATCACTTCACCCAAGTCCTGCAGTTTGTGGGTTTCCAACAGAAGTGGCACAAGTTTTAATTGCGGAAACAGGTATATCATTTTCCATACATTGTTGTTTCTAATACAACCAAATATTTTCTTACCTGTTCTTGAAATGCTTTTTAGGCTAAGCATATATGTTTTTCTTTTAGAAATGTAAAATGTGGTATAACTTGTAATAAAGTCAAAGTGAGGTGATATTGATATGTTTGGTAAAACCCATTTTTGAACATAGACAAAAAAATTTCACTTCAATTCACTTTGGTAAATTGTTCTTACTATAAAATACGGTGTTCAGAAGTGTTTGATCGAGGGATGTACGCTGGACCGGTTGGTTGGTTTGGAGGAGGTGAGAGTGAGTTTGCAGTTGGCATCAGGTCAGCATTGGTGGAACAGGTTAGCTATATAATCTTTTTTCAATGTCACATTCAGTTTGCATAGGTTGAGATTTTCATAATATCACATTCATGTTTCTAGCATCTGTTGTTCAAAATACAGTTTTCGCCTAGTATAAAATATTATTGTATCTACGAGGAGTAATCAAGAATTACCAAGTTAAATGAGATCCTATATTATGGAGACGAACGGGAATTGGTTGATTTATAGTAGCGGAATCTCTGTTAACGGAAGCGAGAACAATAACAAATATTTGAAAATTATGCAAAAGTAAACTCTGAAATTTCCAGGAATTTCAGTTATCCATTATTATTATCTCAATACTCACTTTAATTTAATCTTCAAAAGTTTTTTTTACCGGGCTGTTATTTAGCATGAATTATAACATTTGCAAGTTTTTATATAGGAACTAGGTGCTTTGATATATGCTGGAACAGGAATAGTGGAAGGAAGCAATCCATACTTAGAGTGGGATGAACTAGAACTCAAAACATCTCAGGTGTGTATGTGAATGCTTACATATTTTGGCATACATACACATACCATTCACTGCAAAAAAAAGTACATGTATCTAGTCCAAATTTGTATCAGACACATGTACTTGTTCGTTTATATTTCATTCTAGAGTTGTACTTCATTTTATTTCTGATAGTGTTGTCAAATAGCGGCGCTTTTATATGATACTGAATGTACGTTGATTTGTTTTGTAGTTCACCAAGTTGCTTAAACTGGACTTGCCTCTGAGACAAAAAGTGAGCTCTATCAACTTATAAGGTTTGTAGTGTTAATGATTATTTATGCAGCTCAACTTCTTTGATAGTCTTTCGATTTGTTTCATTTATATGGTTTATCTAACACATGTAGAGCTTAAAATTTGTTTTTGTGAGGAGATACTAATTATACATTTCATTTTGCACTCAACTAGTTATAAAACATTCTACAAAAATTAAAAGAAAATTTTGAAGTCTAGCTTCAAAGGTGAGATTTGATAGGGCCATGAATGGTGATTGATAGAAGTTGTTGCAAAAGTAGTATTTTAATTTGAATTTAATCAATATACACCGACAGTGCAAACAAGTTTTGCACATATACAACTACTTTAAGAATTAACTTTATAACATGAGATCACGATGGAATTTGATTGCACTTATGTGTTATACTTTTGTGTGCTGTCATTCCATAATTCCTAAACTCTTCCAATATTTATTTTTTTTTTTTTAACTTAATAAGAGAATGTATTATTCCGATGGCTTAGTTGTTTGATTTACAACTGATATGTTGTCATTCCGCTTTGAGATATTAATACACATCGAATGGCGATTCTCCACTTCTCTGTATTTAGTATGCGTGAGAGTTTTTCCGTTATTACAACAAAAAAAAAAGCATGTCTATTGTAAATTTAGGTCAAAGCTTCCCATAGAAACCATTTATAAAGATCAATTTGAACAATTTTTCCATGCACCAAAAATACAATTTTTCTTTAAATGCGAAAATCTTCAAATATAACATGAAGTCTAAGATTATGCTATTTCTTTGCTTTAGATATTGTGGCCTCCTTGTGCTTACATGACAACTATTTACAACAATTACAACCATGTGTCTTATTCCAATTGATGCGGAGCATGGCATATTACCTCAATAAAAGTGCAATTATGGAGAGGGAGGAGATTTGGACTAAATTGGGTGCTCATTTGACTATAGAATCAATTCCATAGTACATGTTGTATTATATTACATACGCCCTTATAGTTTTTTATTTGATAATTTCACATATTAAAAAATTATGAGTGTATTAAATTTATCTATTTTATGTACTAATATTCCAAGTTGTTCTTTAAGTAATGTTTTAGACAATGATGACACCACAAGGTTAATTAGAGCTATTTATTGTGATTTTTTTAATGTATCTAATGATTAAAAAAGAGCTCATACATTTTTTGTAGTCTCTTTTATACACTTTTTGTTTCCTTGTCTATCTGATTCTAATTCTAAAGCCCTGTTATACTAGCAATCACAGAAGAAAGACGATTGTTTTTTAGACACCAAACAATTGCTAAGAGACACCTAGCGGACAATAGTAAATTGTCGTTCTCTTCCGAATGGTAGTTAACTATTGTTTATCACTTTTTAAATCGGTTAACTGATTTAAAAAGTGATGTGAATGGTAATTAATTGTCGTTGGGGCATTTTGGATAGTTTGAAGTGCATGTGAGCGATTGTTAGGTGCCTAAATCGATTGACCCATGAATGAAGAGATTAAATTCATGAAGGACAATGACGTTTGGGATCTTGTACCGCTGCCACAAGGTGGGAAACCATTGGTTGCAAATGGATATTTAAAACCAAGAGGGATTCGAAAGGTGATGTGGAAAAGTACAAAGCCCGTCTTGTTGGAAATGGATTTATAGAGAAAAAACATTGATTATAAAGAGACTTTCTCTCCAAATTTTTCAGAAGACACTTTTAGGACTATAATGACATTAATGACGCATTTTAATCTTGAGATACATCAGATGGATGTAAAGATTGTGTATCTAAATGGTAACATTAACGAGACAATTTATATGGTACAATCAAAAAACTCTGATTTAGAATATTTCAAGGATATGGTTTGCAAACTTAAGAAATCCATCTATGGGCTCAAGCAACCATTTCGACAATAGTATTTCAAATTTCATGAAGGTGATCATCTTATTTGGTTTTGAGATGAATTTGGCTGATGAATGTATATATCATAACTTTTATGGTGCAAGTATATTTTCTTGAGTTTGTATGTTGATAACATTTTGCTTGCCAACAATGATATAGACCTATTGCATGAAACCAAGATATTTCTAGCTAAGAATTTGATATGAAAGATGTTGAAAATGCATCTTTTGTATTGGGCATACATATACATCGAGATCTTTCTCGGGATATTTTTGGATTATAAAAAAAAGGCTATATTGAGAAGTTTCTTAAGAGATATAGTATGGAAGACAGTAAATCAGGTGATACCTTTGTGGCTAAAGGACACAAATTTAGTATCAATCAGTGTCATAAGAATGAGACTTTGAAGACAAGGAAATGCAGAAGATTCATTGTGCATCAACATTAGGAAGTCTAATGTATGCTCATGTTTGTACACATTCAGAAATTGTGTACATTACAAGGATGTGGGCAAGTATTTAAGTAATTTAGGATTAGGGCATTAGAAAGCAATCAAACGGGTCATGTGGTACTTTAAGAGAAAAAATGCTACATATATCATAGGTCAAACGAGTTTCAGAGCATTAGGTATGCCAACACCGATTATGTGGGATGTAAAGATCTGTGTTATGTGGCATCCAACCATATAACTTAACTGAAAAACTTTGTCACCTACATGGATACAGAATTAAAAGCAAGTTGATGAATAGGAACCTGATGAAGTTGAAGCACATAGAAATCAAGTTCTTAGTTTTTCA
>Ga0315915_1003931_pt1 | contig 18844 bp, 6 predicted proteins | sample MpolbnodulesMG_FD_207738 | JGI IMG/M metagenome (GOLD analysis project Ga0315915, IMG submission 207738) | Medicago polymorpha root nodule microbial communities from Los Angeles, California, United States - branched nodules | ecosystem: Host-associated > Plants > Roots > Nodule | place: USA...
ATTTTTTGGTTCCTTATTTTAAAATAGGGGGGCAAAATCCTGAAAAACGTAAAATAGAGGGGGTAAAATTCCCAGTTTTAAAATAAGGGGGGTAAAATCTAGATTCAATCAAAATAGAGGGGGTAAAATTCCGAGTTTTAAAGTAGGGGGCAAAATCCAAATTCAATCAAAATAGGGGGGTAAAACTGCATTTAAGCCAAAAAGAATATATTTTAAGTCATTTTTCACTTTTTTTTTCCTTTCTAATACAGTCATTTTCACTGTGAGTAAGCTTTTATTTAAAATCAAATTATCTAGACGGTAGTATATCACTATATCTCGATACATAAATAGTTAAATAGAACCAAACTTTATTTACATCTTCTTTTGAAAAATGGGTTGATTAAAAAATAATTTCAGCTTGCAATAGTACCACTCATGCATCATACTTTTTGTTTTTACCTTTTATCCGGGGAAGTTGGGAATCCAAAGCTATCTGTGGGGGGATCAGATAGGTATCCGAAGTTACTTGCTGCATCCATATATGATGATACGATATGAATACATACTTCCTTCGATTTTAATTGTAAACAATTTTTTATTTTTTTTATATTTACTGAATAAATGATGTATATAGTATTTATCATAAATCATATATGTCATTTATTTAATAAATATAAAAAAATAAAAAGTTGTTTATAATTAAAATCGGAAAATATATATCGTTTATCATTTTGTTCTTAGTAAAAGAGGTGGATGGCAGCAGTTGAAGGGCAACACAGTAGAGGTTGTTTTGGCGTACGTGGCTGCTGTATAGCATTAACCATCAACCCCACCCATGTGCTTCATTGATTTCAAGCTCATATGCTATGATGTGACCTACTAATGGAAACTCCAGCCATTGAAATTAATTGATTGGAATAAGAGTTTGAAATTGATCTCGGTTGTTAATTTGAAATTTGGGTTAAAGATGTTGTTCATCATTCTTAATATACTTCTTTTTCATTTTTGGTTTCTCCAAAAATTATCTTCCTTCTCTGCTCTTCTAAATTGTCTGTTACCAATTTTAATCAATTGTTTTATAACAAAAGTGGATGCCATGTTTAAAGTGACTTATTTTTATGATTTTATTGAGCATATATATATATATATATATATATATATATTTGGTTATGCGGTGACAAGAACTGACTTTGAATGAATTGATTTTGTAAAATTGATTTTCAATAAAAGTGACTTGAAGATAAAATGAATTGTATTTGAATACATTAATGTAAAAGTAAGTTGAATGATAAATTTATGTATAAAAATTAATTTTAGAATTAAAAATTACAAATTCTAGCTTCAAGTAAGATAAATTCTTCTTTAAAAAAAAGTAGAATAAATTCTAAAAAGAAAATCAATTTTACTCCAAAACAACTAAACACGTCAAAACAATTATACATCTCAAATATCAAATTGACCCCTATAACAACAGAACCAAACATACTAATAATATCTTAAAATATTATTAGTTTAATAATTTAACTATTTAATATTCATTAGTTTATCTATCACTTAACATTAAAGATTAAATAGTTAGGTTTTAAGTTAATGATATTTTATGATTTTAAAAATGACAAATTTTTTAAAAAAAAAAAAGATTAAAATTGGTAATAGAAATGCAAAAACAAAATTGTAATTGAAAATTTAGAGGGATCAAAATTTGAAACAACTTTTTGGAGATGCTAAAAATAAAAGTTGATAATATTTAAATAAAAAAATTTAACCCTAAAATTTTATCATAAGATTGAGTAAACTACCAAAATCAACCCCCACTTTAGTAGAATGTTGCCAATTATGTTCTCTAAAAAGAGTTAGGATCATCTTCATTTTTTTCATTTGAAGAGATAAAGACACAAAAAATTGATGGTAGGATCCACTATCTATTTATTGCGTTTATCTCTCTTCACATTGCATACTCCATCTATTTTGACAAATGAAAAGGATCCTTATGAATATCTTAAATTGGTCAGTACTCTGTAAAAACTTTTTAATGTTTTTTTTTTAGAATCTTTATTAGTATGAGCATCTCTTACACAGTCACTCTCCAATTAAACATACAATTAGAATCCTTGTAAAACATTTTTCAAGTTTAATTGTGAGTAGTATACTAATTAAACATACAATTTGAGTATACTCCTCTAATTTGACTTTATAGTGGTCGGGAATGTGTATGAGGGGAAAAACATACAATTTGAGTTATAGGAAAATTATTTGGTACTCTCATTGAGCCAAACCTCACAAAGGGTACTCCATGGAACTTCTTGAAGCTCTTTGTATGGATAAACCCTCTTAATTCATTGTGTCATCTTTGAACTTGATACTTAAATCGCGTGGATTGTGTTAAGCCTCATATGAGATCATCTTGCTAAATGTGGAATGATTATTCATAAGAGTTACAATCTAGAAATATTTTAACTTATCCTAGTGGTTTTTAAAAATAGTGTAGAATGTTGAGTAGAATAAGGTTCATGGATGTGATGTCTATACAAGGGTAACCCGTAGATCCTGAGTGTTTTGTTTATTTTGTTATTTTGTTTAGAACATCACAATGAAAACACATAATTTTAATTTAAATGGGTATTATGTGTATATATCACTTATTTATAATTTTTTAATAACAGTACTTAATAAATTTTAATTTATCAATATTTAAAAAGTGTGTGCAAAAACGATTAATTTAATAAAAAATATTATGGAACCCACTTAAGCATTGGATGCTTGTTTGAGACCCTGAGTTATATAGGAACCAATTTTTTTTTCTTGTCTTAGATGTTTGAGACCTCACCATTGGGAATGGTCTTAGAAGACAAAGGAGAAACATGCTATCGGTCGTTTATGTCACCTTTCCATCAAATGCGAAAGTAAGTGGTTTGGGAATGTGCATGAGGGACATGTCCATCCTTGGGCAAGAGCAAGGAGCTCTATGGAGTTAGGTCTCCAATTTATGGAGGCCTCAAATATTTGTAGGGATAAGAATATAATTGTTGAGGTGTAGGATAAAAAATAACATTTTTATTTACGACAAAATATGTCATTTAATGTCATTTTTTTGTAGGTAAAAGTGTAAAAGTCGTGATTGAATCAATGCTCGTATATTTAACTACAACTTAATTATTTATCACTATAAATGGTGTTGGATTCTTTTTTCAATTTTTTTTTAACGAAAATTGTTAAGATTACAACTGGGCCACTAAATTGCCGAAAACGACTTTGAGACTCTGTCGAGAGAGGGGGACATGCAATCTAATTCGTATGAAAACTATGTTGTACTCTGATTGAGCTAAACCTCGCAAAGGGGAGTCCATGTGACACTTCTCGAAGCTCTTCGTTGGTCTAAACACCTCTTAATTCATTGTGTTAGCTTTGAACTTTATGCTTAAATCACGTGGATTATATTAAGCCTCATCTTAGAGATCTCTCTAAATTTAGAACTATTATTCATAAGAGTCGCAAGCTAGAAATATTTTAACTTATCCTAATGTCTTTTACAAATATTTTAGATTGTTGGGTACAATAAAATTCATGGATGTGACGACTGGCGAATTTATTCTACACGAGGATTTCAAATAAATGTTCTTTGATTTGGGAAAAGATTTGACTCATAACCAACTAATAAATTTCACAATTGTGTCACTTAGCATTTCTGAGTGTCGCAATAAGAAGATTTACGAGGGTAATATGAGGGGATAAGTGATGAAAGTATATCATACCATGTTTTTAGACTCTTTTCTGAGTTATTTTGTTAGTGATCAGGTGAGTTTATGCTTGTTTTATTTTATTTAAATGTAACAAATTAAAATATTGTACCACACACATTAAATGTATGTTTCACAATAGGAATTTGAGCATTGTTACACCGTATTGTAGGAGTCTAGTTTGTTATGCTAAATGCAACTCCCACCGATAAATTAGTCTCATTTAATTAGTTTTTCAAAGTAGATTTATTTAAAAAACATGTACATATAGTTACTTAAAAAATAAAACATATACATATAAGGAAATTGAATGATGCAACCAAGTTAATCTAAAAGAGAATACAGATGCGTGTGATTAAGTTTAAATCAATAATCAAGTCATGAGTAAAAAAAACTACAAATAGTATCTTTGAAATTTGAATAAATTTCTATGGAGACAAAATTAGTTCTTCTTTTAACACACCCAAACAAATCAAAACAAATTATATACCTCTAAAATCAATTTAAAAACATTCAAAAAGAAACAAAACACACACTTAATCAAAATGATAAGCAAATGGTAATATTCTATATATTACACCACCATCATCATTCAGTAAAAATACAAATTAGCTGCGGGCTACCATTTGTTTAGCCACTTTCAGCATTTCCTACACTTCCTTTTACCTTTTCGCTTTCCTTCTCTAGTAGCATACAAATTCAAAGTACAACCTTCATTACATTAGTTATATAATAGTGTATCATATTCATATCAAACCCTACCATCAATAACCAAGACAAATCAACACCTAGTCACAATTAACTTGTCATTTTCTCTCTATCCCCATCCATCTCATTCTCAACAAAGCATCAAGTCAAAAAACACCAACTAAAAACAGTAAGAAAAATTAACCTTTCTCAACCAACATTAAAAAAATATATTAGCATATGATAATGTCATTGATATATTATATATTAAACCCTAAAATTCTTTCCAGTGAAAGTTTGACCAAATTGCCAACTCGGAGGAGCAATGTTCCAAGATGTAGAAGATCTACGGTCACTGCTTGAGACACGAAAGGACAAAGCCTGGCCCACCAAAACCGCGTTGGATTGCCAGTTCTGACCCCAGTTTCGGCTCAGTGGCATCCACCCGGTTCGGGTTCCTTTCACATACGCGCGCACGATATCACCAGCACCTGCTACGTTGCTAATTAGCACCAGGTTAAAGTAACGGAATCCGTTCACGGTGAATCTTATTCCACCGCGCTTTCTGCATGGCACCCTGTGTAAATATCAACAAAATACGTCACCGTTTTTGACTTTTTACATTTTATTAACTTTTTCACTTATCTTTTTTATTTTTACACATGCTAGCTATACCCTACCATAATTAATTCCAATTTCTACTTTTTCCGTACAGTCTATATCACTTCACTTTAATTATCCAATTTTTATATGGTTGAGTAGATATTATCTATATTAAATAGAAATGGAAGAAAAATGAAAAATTAGGTGCGTTGACGTAGGTAATTTCACTAAAAAAGTAGTAAAATAGAAATGATTCCAAAAGTAAAATATGATACACTAACATGGAAATAATGAAAAAGAAAGGAACATAATTTTTCAAGTATGTATGTTCTAAGCTAAACGAATAAACAGCTTTATCACTTAAGTTGAACGTGTCAATGCTACTACTATATTTGTACGAACAATTTTAGTACGAAAAACAAGGAAAGAATGATTGACCAATAGAAAAAAGATACGTGTGTAAGAGAATCCTTTACCCGAAGTAACACTACCCCACTTCATGAATCAGACACACAGATCATGTGAGAAGTGCAGAAATTTACATAGCCAAAATGTCGATAACACCATCACATTGACTAGAGCAACCATATACAGAAAGGAGTGAGGTAACTAGGGTCAATAATATAAGCTACTTTTCTTTTTCATTAACTGTGATGAGAGTAACTGGACTCCTACCACAACTAATTTCTTAACTATAAACATCATTTTCCAAAGAAAAGTCAATAATATAAGCTACTTTTCTTTTTCATTAATTGAGGGAGTACCATACTACCAAAAAAAATTAAGGTTAAATTATATTCCTGGTACTTTATATTATTTTTAGATTTTATTTTGGTCCTCTAAACTTTTTTCTTTTCATTTTAGTTATTTAAGTGACAGACAAGTACTATACACTTTGTCTCTATAAATTGTTTTTGTTCTAACAGCATTATAGACTTTATTTAAAAATTTAAACCAAATGTTTTTCCTTGTTAAGAGACCTAAATATTTACCACTTGTATCACAAACTTAAGACACCAAAGTAAAATAAAATAAACTTAGAGACCTAAATAACTTAAAGATAAAATGTAATATAACTTAATTAATCTAAAATTAAAAATGAAGTTTATATAAAATAAAAAAAATGAGTATTAAAAGAGCAGTAGTCTCCGCAGACATAACTCAGTTGGAAGGGAATTACATTGTTATAGATCAGGGTTCGAACTCCAGACATCTCATTTATTCACTTTAAAAAATGTGAATTTTAGCCGGTACGCTAAAAAAGAGCAAAAGAAGGAAAGTAACTAACCTGCGGTAAGCAACAGGGACAATACCAGCACGATACTCAGCAATCTTAAGAAACATAGGCATGGCAAGATCAAAATGAGGACGAGGAGGGTTACACCAACCACCATTATCACTTGCTTGAGCAAAATTAGGAGGACAAAAGTTAGTAGCAGTAATGAAAATTGAAGGACTCCCAGAATGACACCACTCTTTGTCATTTGCACACTTTATCTCAAAACAAGCACCACAGCTTAAACCATTGTTGAATAAAGCAGTGCTTAATGCTGCTGTGTTCACTCCGTAACCTTGACTGTACAAATTTCCGTACCCACATGCTCCTCCTAAAACACCAACAAAAAAAAAACATAAACATAGTAAAATTTCATGTTTTTTTATGTTTAATTAAGTACATTGTAATTATTTGTAAGTAGTTTATGTACATGTTTGTATTTGCAGGGAATTTGACAGAATCACGATAAATTAGGGTTTTAAGCTATACATGTAACCCTGACTATATGTCAAAGTGATTTTGTCGAACTCACCGTCAATCCAAAACATAAGAGGGCAAAAAGGGAAATGGGTTATTTGTTACATACCCATGGTGCCAGAAGCATCAGATCCACCATAGAAAGTAGCATGAGCATCTTGCCATTGACCACCAGAGTAAACACCAGGAAGTCTAGCTTCAACAATGTACATTGCAGTGATAATTATGAAAGCAATGTAGAGCATTTTGGCCACCATAGCTATTTCTAGTATTTTTCTTTTTCTCAAGAACAAGAATGAGAAAATTATAAGTAACAAAGAACCTACCCTAGAGATTATTGATTGGGAGGTGAGAGTTGATTGGGCAGTGAGAGTGTGGGAGAATGGAGTAGTACTTATGGAGTTGGGAAGTGCTGGTTTACAACTTGCATTGTAGGGGTCATTTTTGGAATTTTATTCATATTTTTCGTTTAGGTCATTATTAATGCTACCCTTGTCTAAATATATTAACATTATTATTCATTTATTTTCAAAAAATTAAATGAAACAAAAATGGTTATTTACTTAGCTAGATACTCTCATCTTTAACACGTGTAAACCACGTTCCAATTGTTTTCAAACGTGTACTCGATTCCGCGTGGGCTCTATTGCATTTCTTGGAGAGTGGAACTAACGCTTTTAACACGCGCGTGTTGTGTCAAGTACTATTTTTCAGAAATATGATGACTTTTTTTGCTTATTTAGCTTGGAGGTGGATGGACAAAAATGCCCCTGGGATATCTGCACACTAAGATGAGGTTAGATGACATCAGAAAGCAAAACCTGGGCATATAAGTGGGAAAGGGTAAAGGCTCCTTCGTGTTGTGACTGTGTCTTTTTTTTTTTTTTTGAGGGAATGTTGTGACTGTCTTAGAGCGTAGATTATTGATGCAAGAAAGTGGGACTAAAAAAAGTGACAAAAAATAAAGTTAAAGGAAGAAAATGGGAAGGGTTAAAAGTTAAAATGACCTAAGATTTAAAGGGGAACTGTTTAAGGCGTGATTAGCGGGTGTAATTGGGGGGAGTGGGTGGGGCCAAACATTTTATTGGTTACAAGTATTATTTTTTTTAGCAAAAAAGTATTTATTTTTTTGAGATTTTTTTTTTTGGAAAGAAATATTGGTTACAAGTTATATCAATGATAGTTCTATACTCATTTTATGAAAACTTTTGAGATGATTTTCTTTTATCGATAAAAAACAATAGAGAGAAAAATAAAAAGAGTGTAAAAGAGTTATTTAAAAATTATCTCAACAATTATATAAATATTATTTTCCTATCATGTTATAGTGATGATTTGTTGAAGGGATAGAATGAATCTGTGTCTCATAGTATTAAGGTATGTTTGTTTTAAGTTAAGAAATTACATTCTTTAAAATGACATTCCTAAAAATAATATTCTAAGGAATAACATTTCTACCCATGTGTTTGATAAAAATTTAGATTTTCTTACAATGTTTTAGAAATTAATTAATTAAAAAAATAAAAATGGAAATAAATGTTAGTCGTAGTGAGAATTTATAGCAAGTAGAGTTGTATTCTCATGCGAATGTTAGATTTTAATCTTTTAAGCATGAGAATAACAATAGATGAAATGATATGCAAATAACATAACTAAAAACAAATTTTCAAAACTTGAAACAAACATGAGAATGTTACATTTTCAATCTCACATTTTCGAGAATCATATTACAAACCTTGAAACAAATAGATATCTTTATAATCTTTTAATGTACTTACCGAACAATCATAAGTTTTCCTAAACTCCAAAAGAATGACAAATGGCTAGGTAAGAAAGCAATGCTTTAAAAACAAATTAAGGGTTCAATATATTCTATGACACCACTAAAAGTTTGCTTAAATTTTTTACGACGACTTAAGTTAAAGGTCTACTACGTTCTTACGGTTGAGAATGTAATTTGATTGATTGTGATTTTAACAAAATTAAAAGAAAACAAACACTCATTTATCTTGTTTTTGCTAATCAAAACCAATTGGATCATTGTATTAGTCATATGGACAAGTAATATTACGAGTCTATACTTACGATCAGTATCATTTGTTGTTAAAATTTTAAACAATTTTCAAGTATAGATACCATACATGACACATTTCCAACTACAAGCAGCCAAACAATAAATCTCATCACCCAACAATGTTAAAATGGTGCCCAGCTGGGGGGTAGTTTGGAGATTGGTAGAGAAGCAGGAAAAATCCAACAAAACGACACAAGTGGATTGAGAATCCAACGTGTAGGGTGGGTGGGTCCTAAGGGAGGGATTGAAAATCAAATCAAAACTCCTCTATTTAATTAGTCTCCCATAATTATCGGTCCTTGAACCACGTAAATTGGGTCACACTAGACATTCCATATTCTAACATGAACCTTTTCCCTCTCTTTCGATCTGAATATCTCAAACCGTAAACATGCACAGTAATGAAGCTTCATGGTTAAAGTCAAGGCTCAAACATGTTTGTTCACACTTTTGTTTTACTACAAAATTGTGATTTACGTGTGTTCCTTCCTTCTTTCTCATATTAATATACATCTAACTTTTACACTTTACCTATTAGGGTGTGTTATTCCTTGACCTTGATCTTGTGCTATGAAGCCGAACATTCGGTGGATTAAGCGTGTCTTGGTATTGGACACGTGTCGTGTCCGACACCAACACATAATTTATTTATTTTTTTAAATTATTAGCGATGTCGATGTGTAATGTCTGTGTCGTATTCAGTGTTTGTGTCTGTATTCGTGTTTCATAGATCCTGACTTAATTTGTTTTATAGTTTAAAAATAAAAAGAAGTGAATTCTGCTTTCACGCATTTGAGATATAGATGGCCGTAATGCAAATTTTTGTTTTATAAATTAAAATACTAAGTTTGAATCTAAATCATTTGGTTAAGATGGAATAACCATCTATGTTTGAAATACGGGATCCTATGACTGTTGGAGTCAAATCTATTTTAAAATATGAGTAATTTGTATGTAACTATGCATATCTCCTTTTATAAATATTTGTACAATTTAATGAAAATTTACCTTATGAGAGTTCAAGGTAAGTAAAATCATGTCAAATAATCTAGAAAATTCATTTCACAACTTGAAATATAATTAAGTTGGGTTTGAAGAGCTGCATCAAAACCAAAAGGAAAGAAAAATTGCAAATTTGGGGCCAAAACATCAAGAGATGATTGACAACATGACTTTCCTGCTTGTCTTTAAGATATTGTCATTATTCATCATTTATGTATATCTTGGAGTGCGAGAACTTTCTTAATTTGTCAAAATATTACAGGTCACATAGAATGGAAAGGAGTGAGATTTTGGATTCTCAGCCAAACGAGGAAATTGGAAGTAAAAGCTCAAGTTTAACTCCAAACAAAAGCTCCAATTTGTCACGGGGTTGGCGGAAATCACATTCCCAAACATATGTACTATAATTCATTTGCTTTTGTACAAAGCATTAGTCAAGTATACATTGAAGACTACCCTTAGCTTTTAGAGCACATATGTCTGAGGGTAGCTAGCATAACGAAGTTAACATGGGGTCAATCTAACAATAAAACAACTTTTTCATAACAATCTGGCAAATCGACAAATCATGAATCAATCGAAATATAAAAGGGCTCGGCGAAAACGACAACTTCAATGATGAAAGGGTCAACATAAACAAAATCAGTACTTATCTCGAACCACAATGAGTTCTTCACATAAACAGATAGTGGGAAACATGATCATCCAACACATGGTGCACTATAACATCAATTTAACGAAGACAAGTTTAAGGATGTGTTGATTTCAAGCGCAAATTCGGCTGAAAATAGTTCAGTAAGGTGACTGTTATGATTGTAGTCGATCATTGAAGTGACAATTATTTAGTTTTTTTTATCTATAAATAATAGCTCTCACAAAAGAACTAAAAGTCACATACTTAAAATTTGAAGTCTACTCTTAAAAAGTAAGTGACTCAAGTTTCTCAAAACATTAAGCATATCTTCCATTGTCTTTGAATTCTTTTCAATTATGTAATTTAACTTTTAAACAATCTATTTTCCCATCAATCTTTCAATTCCAAACATTGTTTTTACATTCTTTTATTTACTCGCAAATTTGCTTTTCTAGTCATTTTCAAATATGCGATTAATTAAACTTTCGAGCCATTTATTTATGCGTTTAAACTCAAAGTCTTTTTACATTCAAACTCGTTAATTTCAATCGTCATTTCAATGCAAGTCATTTAATTTTTGAGGTGAATTAACCTTAATCATTTTTTGGTCAATTTCAACTATAAAACCCGAATTCAATTCAAAGACATTTCAAAGTAACCTTGTAGAAATGTGAGTCTGCCTATATAAACTTGTTATGTCATCCACAGTTGCACCAGGGTAACAATTTTTTTCAATAAGTAATTTGAATATAACGGGAGGCATGTATCATCTATCAAGACTCCATGAGTGACCACATATGTCAATATTCCATAGTCTAATCACATACTAAAAGAAAAATCACATACTAAAAGAAGACAATAATTCATTGTTAAACCTAACTACCTTATAAGCTTATTTTATACGTCCTTAATTATTACGGCATTACCGTTGATAAAATATTAGTATCGTTGAGTAATGACCCCTTGTGGGGGTGAAACGGGGTCCTATCTAACTTGTCACAATTTGCATTGGGTTCTCTTTTTTAATAAAGATTTAGGCCTCTTTATTGTTTGCTTGTAGTAATACATCTAAACTAAATTGGGGGACATCACGCATGCAATGGCTTAAATTCAAATTGTGTTAATGCAACAACCATAATAAGGTTAAATCATATGGAAAAATGATAATGACTATAGGGTAAGCAAAGGTGGGTGAATCAACAAATAAAAAGAGGGTGTGCTTGGCATTGGCGTTAGGTGACTTTGGTGGTGGGGTTGTCACATTCTCTCCACGCTTTCTCCCTTCAAAGACACACCAATGCCATGTGCTTCCCACGCAGGTCGTGCATGCCAAAAGAAGATCTTGTACTTACTCCAAACATTATGATACACGTGAGCCAATTACGTTGGTACACGTAACCCTTCATTATACGTGCGGTTGTACAATATGATACATGCAGGACCAGATAGGATATGAAGCTTTCATTGTGCATTGCTAATCACCTTTCCTTCTCCTCCAATTACTGATTTGTCACCCCTAAACACATGATCTTTTGAAGGTGAGAAAAAACACAAGATACGAGAGAGCAATTTATAATAGTTTATCTACACCCGTAAAAAAAATAGTTTATCTACAAACCGAGAATAGTCTAGTCCATTTGCACTTTCAAGAGATTTTACTAAAATCACTAAAGATTACAAATTTTCAATCACGTAAACAAGAGACTTCAAATGTTCAATCATACAAGAAAGAGACTTCATCTGCTCAATCAAAACTTAAAGAGACTTCTACAATCTAACTTCATCAAATAAAGAATGTGGGTTTTAGACTTGATATACAATCAGATGTGTAAACAAATACAAATTAGTGTGGACTCTTAAAACTTAAGAATTTCTAAGATATAAAGTTAGTAAGAAATTCTAAGTGTTTATGCGCTAAAATTTTGACAGAGTAAGGACACTTTCAAAATATGCAGAGTGTTATTGATTTCTTCAAGTCTTCAGCTCCTTATATAGAGAGAAATCTGAGAGACGTTGCAAAGGTGTCAGCGCATTACTTGAGTCCATGAGAGGCTTAATCATAGACGGTGGAATATTTCTTGACATGGTTAATGTCGTTTGAAGGTAATTTGAAATTCCTTTGCTTCAAAAGGAATTATTTGTTTCATTCCAATTGTCCTTGAAGTTCTTTGTTTGTTTATGCACGTTATTAGAAGAGGAGAAACTGTACTATCTGAGTCTGATAGCAATCTTTATTCAAAAGATGAAAAAACTGGTTATAGTCTGCTGATGCTGACGTGGCCTTCAGTTTAAGTCCTTCAAAGGCTCTACTTCTTCAACTTCTCTCAAGTTTTAATTGCTCTTAAGTGTGCTCAGAATCTTGTTCTTTTAGAACTAAAAGTTGATTAAATACATTGAAATTTAATTATATGGTCATGCACACTTGAACACACATTAACATATTCAATTGTTCTTTTATACTTTGTTATCATCAAAAATTAAGAGGCATTGTACAAAACTCATTTTTGTTTTAACATCTTCCTATTGACATCTTTTTGGATCTCCAATGACCTTCCCATTGTTAACCAATTCTGATCACCACTCTATCGGCCACCATTGGTTTTCAATCTGACAACTACTAATTACCATAGCATTGCCAACCACTACTTTGACCACATTCAACCATCATTCTGACCAACATCCATCACCACTCGATCCATCTCTGATCACCAATCTGACCATCACTACGACCACAACCAACCACAACATCGACCATCGCCAACAACCAATGAGACTACCACCGATCACCCCTCTGTCCACCTTTAATCACTAGTTTGACTATCAGCGAACCACTTTGACAACAACTTGTTACAACCACCAACTACCATTGACCAACAAATACCACCACTCTTACCACTACCGGTCATTACCACCAACCATCAGTCACCACCATTGACTAGCATCATTAGACCACTGTTAAATACCACTCACCACCACCGATCATGTGTCTGCTAACAACCACGACTTTCAACAACTATTATTAACATTATTTTTAAATAAACACATCATATTGTGATATTTTAATTCCTTTCCAAACCTAATGTTGTGAATTTTTTAGATTAAGATATGTTTCTAATAATATTTATTTTTATGTTTGAAATTGATTTTGGTTTTTGGAAATTTCATAAATCAAAGTTGAAACTAGTTTTGATATTTGAAATTTTTAAAACTCAAAACGGAGGTTGGTTTTTATTTTTGAACTCTTCAAAATAAATAAATAGAAAACTACCCTGAATAATGCCTAAGTTTATGCCAAATCTGGCATTATTTTATGAGAAGACAAATGTGAGGGTTAGTTTGAAGTAGAACGATGAATAAAAAGTTTTATTTAAGATGGCAGAGAAATCCTCACTTACAAATGTTGTTATTGTAAGGAAGAAGAGATTGCAAGAGAGAAAGCAAACACAAAGGAAAGTAACTGATCAATTGAGCAGTGTAGCTATGTGGTAGTGATACTAAGTTACGGCTATACATTCGTGTTACGGGGCTTGATATAACAGTAAGATATTGAACAACATTACATATCCTTGTTTATTTTTGGTTTACTTGTTTTGATAGTTATGGCTGATTTGTAATGCTTACCTTTTGTTTCTTTCAATAGTAATGTTATTCTTTGCTTATTGATCTGTCCGGTAAGGATGGATGGTGACAACGGTAATAGCGCGATGCTTCGGTGCGGTGGGACAAAAGGTGCTTGCATGCATGTTAGCAATCTAACAATCAAGTCACTATAAGAAATGATAGAAGTGTGTAAGGAAGTGTGGGAAAGTGAATCATACCTTGAGAGTAGGGGTGGGAATAGGCCAGGCCATGCTTTGAAAGGCATGAGTCTGACCTACGAATTTTTTTACAAGCCTCAGTCTGGCCTTTTGGCCTATCATAGGCCATTTTTCTTGGCACGGGCTGACCTATTTAAAAGCCTGGACTGGCCTGAAAGCCTACTTACAGGTCTACTTTACATTAAGGTCATCAAATAGTTCATTTGACCTACTAAATATGTTAAACATGTTTTAAAGCCTACTTAAAAGCCTATTTCACTACAAGCAAATTTTAACAACACTAAAGTATACTTAAAAGCCTATAACAACAAAACCTATTACGGGACTGATAGATAGAGAAAAAGGTGTTTCTATTTTTATTGTATGCAATTATTTTAATATAAAAAAAACACTTTTTAATAGATAGATATTAATAGGCCGACCTAACAGGCTTAACATGCTTTTCTGGAAGCCTAAGTCTGGCCTATTTAACTAAACAGGCTTTGTAAAAAGCCTAAGCCTAGGACTCTTTACTAAACAGGTTAGGTCAGGCCATAACAGGATAGGTTGTAGGCCCCTGTATGCTGGTCTGGCTTATTCCTGGCCCTACTTGAGGGTGAAGCAAGGTCGTCCTTATATAGGCATGCGTGAGGGATAACGGTCTCCGTGTGATGTGGCACCTTATTCGGGTCCGTGGAGGGACACATGTACGGTGTTATATGCACAGGTATGTGTACCAGTGGGGCAGGGCACACAGTGTTAGCATGGTCCTTTAGACGATGCACCTTAAGTCGGTGGACGTTTAGTCCACATGTCATCAAGGACTTGACCTTATGGCCGGTCTAGGACACGTATAAAAAAACATATACATGCATAGCAATTAATGAATATATTAGAATGTTGTTTTAACTTTTAATAAGCAAGATATAATCTAAAAAAATTGAAAGATTTTAGGAATGGTGAGATGAGAATTGAGAAATATATATAGTACCAGGTTGTTTTACAGTTACATGGACAGAGTAACCTTTGGAAATGAAAAGCTAACAAGATAAGATGCTACAAACCCCCCAGTCCTGGTTAGACACACTTTCTTATTCAATTATTCTTATTAACACACTCACTTTTTCCCTCAAGGGAACAAACAAATCTCTGAAGTTTGAACCCACACAAAACTTTTCACTCATCCGTTTAACTTACCTAATAATATTTAGGAAAGTTCGACACGCACATGTTCGCAAAGTTGTCAAACTCGAGTGTTTTCCGTAAACTCGTTTTGTCTATGTGGAACGACTCGTAAATTCAACTTATACGAGTTTATCTAATATTAATATTAATATATACTCACGAGATTATACTTATATACTATCATAAATGCATCTATAATTCAAAATTTCAACTTAATAATCAAGCAAAAATATATCAAATCAACATAATAAAGTGTCTTACTCATAGTTGTATCAAACTACATAATCTATCCCACCAAATCATAAAAATACAAGTTCCTAAAGTTGCTAAACCTTAAAACAATCAAAAAATCTAGAGATAAATAAATGAAATTGCAAAAGAAAAAGCAACTTTATATCAAGCTTCATTGTCCCTCGCAACAACATTAAACGTGTGATTGTTTACATTTTAAAATCAAAATACATTAAAAAAAACACAAATAACTAAACCGAATATTGAAAAACGTTATTGTAAAGTAGTAGTAAAATCAAGAGTTTACTTGAACTCAGAGTTTACAAATAAGAGAGTTTACGTACGAGTTAACTCGCTTTTGTGACAAAAAATCGTAAACTCGTAAGATTAGAGTTAACTCGACAATTTAACAACTTGTCATGTGATTCTTTGGTCCTAGCTCATGTGTTTATTATTCATTACACTTTTGTTAGCCATGATGTTAGAACAAATGTAATTCTATGAGATAACACACCAACACCAATAATAATTAAAAAAATAAATATATAATTCAATGTAATCACATGTATCGGGTTCAGAAACTTACATATGCCGGACACACGCAAGTGTCATCATGCTTCACACAGGTAATAAGCAAAGAAAATTGAGAAATGGTGAAATAAAGTAGTACTCTTGGGTAATCAGAAGGACTGAGAAGTGGATTCTGTTTGAGAGGTTGGAACGAAAATCTGTCCAAAAACGAAGGAAAGCATGGAGCTGGAGGAAGGGAATTCTTAGGACAGTTGTTTTCATACATTGTAACAACGAACAAGATCACATTGGCCACCACGATGGTGGCGATCAACACCGGAAACCATCGCTTCATAGGCGGAGGAGGTGTGGGAGCACGCGCGGTCGGCTCCATTATGTCCACGCACTTCATATTGATATGGGGTTTCTCTGAATTCATTACTCAGTACAAGAAGCTTAAGATGATGGTGATGAGTTGAATTCAACACTCTTTCTTTATTAACACTTACTTGAGTGAAGATGATTGTGATTCATTGCAAAAAATACTGACGCGGTTTCACATTTTTTGAAAGAAATGTTACTGTAACTCTTTGCAAGTTTTAAAACATGAATGAGACTTGTTCATTGGTTTGTATCTCAGCCTTATTTTGTTTTTTGTTACATTGCATGTGCATATAACTAACTCTAGCTGGCTTAGCTTAGCGTGATGGCTTCAATGTCTATTACTGGTGGATTACACTGTTTTTACCGACTAAAAATTGTCTTTTTTTCTCTCTTACATTGTGTTTGGATCTAGGAAAAGGAAGGAAAAAGTTTACAAATGGAATGGGAACACAACAATCAAGAAATTTCCATCGTTTGCTTCAAAAATTTTAAAGAGGGAAAACAACATTTAAGCCATGACCCACACACAATATTTTTCTCTCCAAATTGGAAGGACGGTCATGGATCAATCAACAAAATTTTAAAAAAATACCCTTTTTATCCTAAATTATTTTAAATAAAATTGCTCTTTTTAGAAATATACTTAATGTATAAAATGAAACAATAAAAATAAATATAAGATAAAATACAACTTTAATTTTATAAAATGAATATTTATTTTTCTTATATTGTAGACATATATTTTATTCTTAAATTAACATTTTTTTAAACTCTTAAATTAACTTTTGATAATAAGGAAGTTTGTGTTGGTAGGAACATAATAAATAACGTTTACAGCATGCCACCTAGTATTTAGAGAGATCCTTCACACTAAAACTCTCTTGGACTAATGGTGATGGAGAGATCATGGAAGGTTTGCAGAACTCTTGGAACCGGCTTTTGAAGAAGAACATTGTAGCAAGAAATCACAGAGGTATTCATGTAAATCTATTTATCCAATTTGTGGATTTGAGCCCGAAACTCTGCTGCATTGCTTGTTTGCTTGTAATGATGCCAAAATAATTTGGAATTTGAGATTCGGACCTGCGGATAGTGATGAAATCTTTTTTTGGATTCAAGATAATGTTAGGAGTCGGGATACCTAAAACTGTCCTTTGGTGTGCTACGAATGAGAAAAAAAATTAAGATAAAAATGTCGCCCTTATAATCCTTGCGAATAAAATCTCATCTCTTACAAAAGATACAATTAAGAGTTTTAGGGTTGCCAGATTATCGAGTGAGTGACATCAAACATGCAAAATTGCTTAGAAACGACCTCAGAAAGGCACATGTGTCCTTAATGTTGATGGGAGCTCTCTAACGAACCATGGGATGTTCAGATTTGGCGGTCTAATTTGAGATGCATGGTTTGCGCATGTGGTCGAAAGAAAGATTACATAAAATCATATGCTACACTGATTTGAAACATACATTTCAGGTTGTTCAAAGTGTTGATGTTACTACACTTCATTTTGACAATAAGATAGTTGTTATTCGTCAATATATGGCAAGTGATTAGAGCTAATATCTTAAATACAAGGTAACTCCCACTTGCTCTTTTTCCCTACATGACATGATTCACTTTATTACTAAATATTATATACAAAAATTAGTTATACTACTTAGTTACATTAGTTGGTTACACTACTAGTTAGTTCTCTCAATACAATTCATTCTCTCATTATCAGTGTAATATCCATTTTATTTTTCTCTACGGACTTCTAATACTAAATTAGTTGCCCTTGTTTATAGTATTAATATGAAAGGTAAACTGTTGATTCTAAACTTGGTCTTAGTATATATAGTATTGTTACTATCTGTTATAGCCTATATATATATAGAGAGAGAGAGAACAATATTGCAGTTATAGTGAACACATTAATCTTGCGCAATCCTTATAGCCATACTACAGAATGAAGATCTTTGACAAATATAAACAAATTATTTCCTCAACTAAAAAACTAATGGTAATAATATACCAAAAACAGGGATAAACTGGTAATGATATATTAATGATCGTAGACACAATAACTACTGTTGGAACAAGGGTGTTTCACAAGTCACCTATTGAGTTTTGACAATAACAAGGTATTAAAAACAATCAATTGGATATGCTAAACAATTTGTTCAAGTGTGCAGGATCCATATTCAGAGTACTATTCTTAAAGATTCTGATTGAACAAGTTCAAGAGCAAAGGAATTTATTTGAAGCTTAAAGCATCTGAA
>Ga0315915_1003933_pt1 | contig 18839 bp, 10 predicted proteins | sample MpolbnodulesMG_FD_207738 | JGI IMG/M metagenome (GOLD analysis project Ga0315915, IMG submission 207738) | Medicago polymorpha root nodule microbial communities from Los Angeles, California, United States - branched nodules | ecosystem: Host-associated > Plants > Roots > Nodule | place: USA...
CTTATACATAATCGTTTTGTGACATCCATATCTAAGCAGGTATCACATTTTGCCCAAGGTTTTGCTGATATTATATCTTGCTCAAGGCTGGAGTTCTTTCAATTTTTAGACCATGAAGATTTTGATTGGATGCTGCATGGGAGTGAGAATGCCATTTCTGTTGAAGATTGGAAGGCACATACCAATTATCATGGCTATAAAGAGACTGATCATCAGATATCTTGGTTTTGGAAGGTATGTAGGATACTGATCTTATGGAATCACATTGTCTTCACCTTTATCTTCACTGGTTTTTATTTCCCCCCCTTTTCCTGCACTTTCAAATTCTTTGGCGAGTGTAAATTTATTATATTTATTTTCATATTCAAGAACAAACTAAATCAATTTCCCCCTATATAAATATTGTATTGGCAGCCGTGGCTTTATTGGGCAACATGTCTCCTGCTACATAGTGCTCTCTAAGGCTTTCCCTGTGTTCCATTTCCTCTAATTCTGATTACTTGAAAAGTTTCCCCATTTCCATGACGTAATTATGTACCTTGTTTCACATAAACCATTTTTGAAATCCACTTCTCTCCTTACCTGGTCGTCAGTCATGCTAGAGTTATAATCTGTGCTTGTTTACATTATTCCTTTTTTCTAGCCCTATTACTTTAGGTTCAAGATTTGATTTGCTTCTTTGTATAAATGTTTCCCTTTAGTTCATTTATGCCTTCAAATAGTAACAATTTTTTGTTACTGATGCATGAAATCACAATTTTAATACTCTGTTCATAACAACCAAGTCTTTTCCGACTAAATGTGGTCGGTTAGATGGATCAAATGACACCATAAATATCATGCTCTATTATAAACTGAGTTCAAAGATGGACCATTCAACCCTAAAATACCTTAAGTGCAGCCGTATTTACCATTGCAGAATCTTGTTAAAATCAATGTTATAATGAATTCCAAAATACTAGAATACAGAAGTTTCATTATCTCCATCTTATGTTCACAAGCAATAAACCTGCATAGTAAGAAATTCTTATGACTTTTTATATCATTATTCTTATTATTAAAAGAAATAATTTTTAGTTAGTATGTAAAAGCATGTGGTTATTGAAGCCTTTGAAGTTATGTAATTTTTTAAAATAACTTGAAATTATGTGGTTATTGAAGCATGTGGCTACTCAGTGTTTAATTTTTTTTAACATTATATTCTATTATCAAAAACTTGGCAGATCGTCGGGAGAATGTCAGCAGAGCAAAAGAAAGTTCTTTTGTTCTTTTGGACATCTGTGAAACATTTACCAGTTGAAGGTTTCCGTGGCTTGAGTTCCACTCTATTAATTTCCAAATCCAGCAAACCTGATAATCACTTGCCCTCATCTCACACATGCTTTTACAAGCTGTGCTTTCCCCCATATTCTTCTATGGCTATCATGCAAGATCGCCTTGGAATCATCACTCAAGAGTACATCAGCTGCAGTTTCGGTACTCCCTAACGGTGAATAGAATACACCTGTAATTTGGTTAGAAGTGGTTTTGAATCTTTTTATTGCACATAGAAATACTGGTAGTCACCTTTGTACATTTGGATTGGATTGTTCCATTTTTTTTTTGTCAATATGATAATATGTGAAGGCTTTCTAGTTTTGTTTCTCAAATCGATTCTGGGTGGCAATGCCGTTAATCTTATGTGAAGTGTTTGTATGAGGGGTCAAGAGTCAAGAAAACAGGATTGAAGGAAAGAAGTTTTGATGTTATATTCATTTTCACATACTAACAGTTTTACTGACCCAGTTTTTTGCTTCCGTTTCAACTCTAATGATTTCCAGAACCTCGACCGTATAAAGAACAAATATTTAAGCATATTTTGTTAAGAGGTACGTAGTATACCGATTCATAACCAAATAAATGTGTAAGATGATAAATTGTTGGGACAAAGACGAGAGTATAAAATATAGTAAATATCATTTATTCAAATCTAGAGAAACACAGGAACACACCATGAAAAACTCATGTAACCTCCCCAAGAACCGTTGCACCTTATAGCTGATCACTTCAATACACAACTCATGGAATAGAATTTCACATGTCCACCTTTCAGCATGTATATATATGCTGACATGGAGCAAAGTTCCATACATAACTGATGTAGATAGCTATACCCTCCATATGAATAACCATTTCCAAAGACTTACTATAACAACAATAATAAACTTTAATAAAGGAAAGGAAAGTAAAGAAATAATAATAGAAAACTTTTCAACCTCGACATGCAAAATGGTAGACCCGATCCCAACAACTAGAACCATTAATTTAATCTCTCTTTTTTATCAATTCCATTCACACACCCTCCATTGTTTTAAGCTTCAGATTTCTCAACTGGAACTTCTTCTGCTGCTGGAGCTTCAACTGACTCAACTGGTTTAACATTCTCTTCCTCAGCAGTTACTGCTGCTGGTGCTGCTGTCTCATTTTCAATGGTTGCTACAGGCTCCTCCACTACTGCTGCAGCCTCTTCCTTCACTTCTTCAACCGATTCCGCTGTTTCTTTCGGTGCTTCTAAGTTCTCTTCCTTGGCTTCTTCTGTTACCACTTCCTTGGTCTCAACTTCAACTGGATCTTGTGTTTCTACAGCAGCTGGAGTTTCTTCTGTTGTTGTTTCTGATGGTTGTTCGGTTGTTTCTTCAGTTGGTGCTTCTGTGGCAGGAACTTCAGCTTCTGGTTGTTCTGGAGCAGGAACTTCGGTCGCTGGTTGTTCTGGAATTGTTTCCTCTGTCTTGATCACCTCCGGTGTTGTTTCGGGCACTGTTGTTGGTGGTGGTACTTGTGCAACCTGAAATTACCAGCTTCATTTATAAAAAATCTTGTAGTATACTCACAAATGAAATATCAAAATATCAAATAATCAAAATAACTAAATATCATAATCTGTTAACAATACATTAGGTTAATTAATATTACATTAATAGAACTTTAAAGTAGTGCTAGTTACTTAGTCCCATAAAAACTTAAGTTATTGATCCACAATCTTTGTTTTGTATACAAGAATAAAATAGTGTGTTTGATCTGTGATACTGTGTAGTAAGCAACTATGATCTATTGATCAATATATTTATTTTGTGATGAATATAGTTATAGATACAATTTTGTAGATCGCACGTTAGAGGGAATTAAAGGAAGATCAAATTGATTCGTTAATTGGTCGATAACTAATTACAGCAAACAAAATAAGTATAATTTAAAAAAGTAAATAGTTGTAATATTTTGTTAGTAAGCTTTGATTTTCATCGTGTTGATGTAGGAACTAAATTACACGTAGACTAATGAAAGGAATAAATATATATATACAAATGAAAATTATATCAGTCACAAAGTAACTACGTATCTTATTGAGTTACTTTACCTCAACACTGGCCATTTGGAAAAGAGAGAGGGATTGAAATAAAGTTGAAGGGTGTGTGTGAATGAACAATGAAGGAAGAGAGAAATTAAGAGTGCTAGTGAGTGAGATGAGGAGTGATCAAAGTGAGGGTGGTATATATAGATGCATAAAGTGATGAATAGTGGTAGAAACGTACATGTGTAATGTGGTCTGTGGTATGGTGTGATCACCTGTAAGAATCTTTTCTAAACGAGACTGATGATGTCATTGACATGAATTAAAAGACATATCAATATGTCTAGTTGTCAATGTTTTTTTCCTTTTGTTTATTTTTTTTGTCTAGTTGTCTAGTGGTTAGAGCTTACACAATTAAATTGCGGAGAAGTGGAGTGTCTGAGGTACGATCCCCGGCCCCTGCATATATGCAAATCCCTATCAACTGAGTTAAGTTCACAGAGATTTTCCTTTTGTTTATTTATCCCTGCAGAAAATAATATTAATTATTGTTTCAGTAAATTTTGTTAATTATTTTGATACGTGTATTGTATAATTTAAATGAAGTATAATCACTCATTTTTAATATTCATTAGTTATTTTATAAGTACACCAAAAATATCATTCAATATTTTTGTAAAAAAAAAATATCATTCAATATTATTTGCAAACCTATTAATTCTCAAGGTATTTTACTAAAGATCATCACGCACAAAAAAAATGTTACTATTAATTATGCTTCTTAAAATATGTTGGATGTATGCCTAGTCATATCTCGCAACGTAGATATTTGTTGAGATATTAAAAAATAGTTTGAATAGGGACAAAACTTAGGTACACTTCCTTAGGTGCTTTTTGTATGGTTCTTAACTAAAAATACAACTTTTTTGGAGATAACAAACTTTGAGAGAATTATGGATTTAAGAAAATCAGGATGAATTTAGTTAAGAACCATACGAAAAACAATTATACCTAAGTTTTTTCCTTCGAATATACGTCTAGTGAACTAGTCATATCTCACAACCTAGATAATTATTGAGACATTAAAGAGAGTGGTATGGAAAAATGATACTATGGTGAGGAAAAAGTTGGATGTGTGTATATTTTTTGTTGACGTTGTTATTAATCTTTTTTCAACAATGAAAAACATCTGTTTTTTTAGCAAAGGTAGAATTACTACATCTTATTTATAATCAAAAAGTACAAAATAGAAGATACATTATGAAAAATATGAGAGTTGGGATGAAATAAGACTAGCTCTAGCAATAATGTATTAAGTCGAATTATTAACATGAGACTTTTACATTGGAACACAAAATCCCCAAATTCATTGAGAGGAGGATTAGAAGTATTAAGTGCATTGACGCTAAAAACATTTTGGTTATTAAAGCATGAACTTAAATTGTTTATTTCTTTTTCTGGTTAAGATTATCGGAATTATTCAGTCAAACTGTATTATAACATAGGAATTAATAACTGGTTTAGTGGTATGACTTGTTTGAAAGTAGCAATAGAATGTGGGTTTGATTCCCATCAAAAATGTTTTTCCTCAAAAAAAAAAAATATTACTTAGTGACCGATTAAAAAATTCTTTTTCTAAACCTTTCGTTATAGATCAGGCTTAAATAATTCAGTTACTAAATCAGTAGTCATTTTTTTCCTCTTGAAAAAAATTGTTTTAAGCCTCAAAATTATTTTTCACTGCATGGGTATGTATAGCTGTTTTCCTGTTGAGTGGGTTTCATTTTCCATGTGTTGTGTGAGCGTGAGGGACTTCTTTACTTTGTAGTAACACCTTAAAACACGTATTCTACACATCAGAATGGGCCATCCTTTCTCTATAATAACAAGATAGTTAGCAAGGTACTCAAAATAGAGCCTCCTAAATAATGAAAATAGGATAATTTGATATAAAATTTAATCAAACTTTTTATAGACAAGAACGATACAGACGTGCGGTGAAACCAAAAAACAAAATAGCATTATTAATTGGCAAATTCTATGGTACATCCAAAAATTTGAGTGTACCGGTACACCAAATCATTAAATTAACAATTAAATGAGTTGTTTTTTTTGAAGAAAAAAATTTATTTTCTATCATTGACAATATATAATAATCAAATCATATTTAACAAAAGTTTCGACGAAATAAAATTTACTTTTTTTGAATTTTTATTACTTATAATAAAGAATATTGATTATTTTTTATGAGAAAATGTTAAAAATTTAATATGATTCTTATAAACAATGAAACTATATTTTTTCTTATGAAATGATGTTTTATAAAATATAAATATTGACAAATAACTTTTTATTTCATAAAATAATCGTTAATTTATAATTTTATGGTGCAAGAGTACCGGTACACCTCAATTTGTGAGGTGTACCGCAGAAGTTCCCTCAGTAATTATATGCATAAAATATATGTTTGGTTAATGGGTATTGTATTGATTATACATTATAGCAATGTTTTCTAGTGCTAGTCGATATTGAATGTAATTACTAATTACATTGCATGAATTAGTGGTTATACCAGCCTTGCGTATACGTACCTGAATCAGGTTAAAGATAGAAAGTGTATGCTTTTTTTTTTTTTTTCACTTTATATTAATGGTCAAGTGAAGCTGTTAACCAAATTTAAGGTTTGTAAGTAGCTTCTAGTAAGCAAAATTTGAAATGGACATTGAAGAGATTGGACAAGTAGCCAAATTGAAAGGAAACAAATGAACTAGGCCGGTGCTTAATGAGGGACCCCTTCATCAATTAACATCATTACAGTCCAAAATACAAAGGAAAATTTGGACCCACCTTGAGAAAAAAATAGGAAAGAAAAAACAACAAAAGAAAAAGAGATTAATTGCATGGACAACTTTTGGTTCCCTGAATTAGTCTACACATAGCATTGGGAACCCTTCCTTTTGCAAAGGATGAAAATAAATCCACGTGGTCCCACATGGCTATGCTTTCCACGTCGTACACTCGTGACACTGGCCCTGTTCCAGCCCCTTTGATGCTCCACGTCAGACCATTATCATTCAATGTTGCTTACATATTCTTCTCATAATTAATGCACTTAATTCTGTCAAAATCGTGAACATAAACACTACACTACAAATTAAAATTGGTTTAGTGAAATGTACACTTAATTTCATAGCTTTTTTTTTTGGTAAGAAGTAAATTTGATACTCCATATAAGATGAGTAATTTTTTTTTACTTGATATGATCATATATTACGAACCACGCTACTAAATTAGCCTTTGTCCTTTATTTGTATTCATTATTTTTAACCCGTACACGTCTTATTGTTCTTTTGGAATTAGACAATAGACACTATCATGTTGGCTATGAAATAATTTAAATAAAAAATATTATCGTGGATCTTGCATAGATCATTTGTATAACAAGATAATGTTATTTTCTATTTATAAAATTTAAGGAAGAAAAAAAAAAGGAACGTGAGCTAAAGTGTCCTCCAGTCCTCTCTCTCGATTTTCAGTTTTCACCGTGTACCTTGTTATTTACATGGTCCGTATATAAATATATAATGTATACTTATAGAGTGAATTGATACCAAAGTTAGTCTCTGTAAACAATATATTTGCATCGTTATAGTAATTATAATTTTAATTAAGATTATATTTGGATTTTGTTATAAACTTTTGAGATTCATGATTCCATGTTACCTAAGATGTGTACTCAAGAATTTAATTAGAACTTGTTGAGACATTTCACCACAAAATATGGTCTGTAAAGGGACAAAAGTTTGAAGGGCGGTGGAGAGTGATCATCATCACTAATTAGACAGCACATCCTCAGCAAAAAAAAAAAAGACTGCTTGATAATTTCATTTGGACCGTTAACCTAAATATCAACAAATAAAGACCAGCCACATGGATGCTGACTAGGACCAACACCTTTGAAAATTGAATAACTCCATGTTTGGCTGTCTAAAAACTTCACCATTATGGGTGTGATTCCTTTACGTGGTAGAACATGTTAAGGTGAGCTTTCCAACCAGGTGACTGAATCATTCTAACTTTGATAATGTGGCCCAATAATAGTCACCCCATGTGGACCCCTTCATTTATCATATAGATTCCTTTCCATGCATCATTTTCGTATATTCTAATCTTTATCTATAGTTTAATTAGTGTTATAGTTTATTTGTAATATTTTTGTGATGTTGTTGTTAAAGAATATTGCATAATAATAATGGTTCCAGCGTGTAAACACGTAGTTTAGGGATGGACATTTGTGTGTCACATCTACATCGTCACATAAGCACTCCACTTTACTCACTCAAACTACAAATTTGCAATTTGGTTTTGAGACAGCGATTTGTGACTAATCGTTTTGAAATTTGCTGCTTCTTTGTAACCAGAGCAACAAAGTGCCTAAATACATGCTCATTGATTAGAGCAACGTTGTATTATGTAGGGTAATTCATATTTGGTTTTAGCTGACCCTGCACCACTACTAAGTAGTTAATATTACATCTGTCCCTTATCTTTGAAAAACTTTAAATTATTACATAAGGGTTTAGATATGTTATTAGTCCCCACAAAATCACAAGTTTTTAAGTTTAGTCCTGTAAAATTTTAGTGGTAGTTTCAAACTAATTATTTTAAGTTATATTCATGTTCACGTCCTCTTTAATTTTATTTTAAGTCATATATGTACATATAATGTATTATCGAGTATGTTCATGAACCAACCGAGTCGAATTATATATAGTTCAAGTTCGGCTCATTAAGTTAACGAATTTAATGTATAGCTCAAGTTCAACTCATTTGATTCATGAACCAAGTTCAACGAATCATTTGACGAATCGAGTCTCAAACTTTATTCGAGTTGGTTCGGTTCATTGTCAACCCTACTAGTTTGTAAGAATATTCTCTATTTTAAAAACTTTTTACAAAAATGGATATTTTTAGTCCTTCAAACCCCCATTAAAACACAAATAGAGATTAAAAGTGAATAAATAAATTTTAGGGCTAAACTTAAAAGTTTATAATTTTGTAGAGAGTAAAAACATATTTAACTATATATATAATTTTTAAAATTTTACTTTTATGATTTTCTCATCTTAGTTTTTTCTCTCACGCCATAAAGTGTATTGAAATTGTATATATGAATCACATTATTAAGGTTTCTGAGCTATTAGATGTATTTGTGTGGTTAGCAGCCTCATCATATGAGTTAACTTTTAGGATTAAGATCCAAACACAATATTTAACACGTTATCAAAGTCAGGTTAAGAAAGATAATGTCGGAATTGGATCTAGGACCCATGTTAGACGTGATGTGTATTGGAATCTGACTTAGCTAAGTATCACGGATAGTATACATTTGTGATTGGACAACTTTTGAGATTGGAATTCAAACCTATTTAACGAAGTGTTCAATCAAGATATTCAAACTCTTACGTCAATTGAAGGTCCAGGAAAACAAAAAAAGGAGGGTCGACAATGATTTTTATACACTTTGAATTTTTCAATACTCATTCAACATCCTATTTTCTCTTTATATATCTCTTCTCGTTTTATCGCTAACATATTACATATATCATATCATCATCACTATTTATTTCTCTTTCAAGATGTATGAGTGTCCAAGAAATATTTTCTTATTTTAATATTAGTATGCTAATTAAAATAAAATAACTAGAGACCAAATAGTTTTTTGTTTCTAGGTATCAAGTAATTAAATTTCCCACTGCAATTTTTTTAAGTCCCACCCAACCTCAATTAAAATAAAGATAAGCCCATTTTAATTTCCTCTTTATAGCTGCACAATTTCCTTTATAGCTGCCCATAACATTTTAAAACATCAGTGAAAATTGAAAAGTTAAATTGAGTTTTTTTATCAATGGGAAAAAAAGTGAAATTGAGTTTAAGTTTAACATGTAGTCCTTCCGTTTGTGATTGGTCGTCAATAGTATGGAGCTTGGTTGACATTTTTTTTAATGACAAAAGTACAATTTTATTTAGAACTAGGCAAAAACTAAGTGTAAATACTGGCTTTTTCCTACGTTATCCCTTTAATATTTTGGGGTAATTTATCTCTATCAAAGAAAAATTCACTCTTCTTCATCTTTATTCTTACATTAGTAACCATTTTCATCTCAAGAACATCAAAGAGTTTCATCTTCTTCATTCAACATGTTATATTCATCTCCTTCAGTCTAGAATCGAATCCGACTTTTCATAAGGGGTAAACTACCCCAATTCATCAAGAGGTAATGTATACCTCACCGATAGGGTTTTTTCTTACAATCAATTATCATTTTCATCTCAAAAACATCATTCTTCTTTATCTCCTTCATTCAACATCTAATCTCCATCTCCATCTCCTACGTTCCAAAATCAAATCTTATTTTTCGTTAGGGTAAATACTACTCAAACCACCAAATTAATTAAAGAGGGTGTTAAACCCATCAAGACCAAATAAGAAGGAAAGGCGCTCCCAAAGAACACCAAAGTTAGCTTCTCAAAATGTACTGTCTTGGTTGGCATTGCAAGCTTACATATGGATGGTAATTTGTCATTGGTGTGGAGTTTGGAAGTGCCTCCGATTGTGAATTTATACGAAAAATATTAAGAGATTGCTTGCCAACAATTGTATGAAGCTTATAACAAAAAATATATTTGTCCTAACAATTGCACTCAGTTGTGGGGGGTATGGAAAAAATGCTTGACACTTATCTGTAATTTGTCTAACTGCCGAAGAGACTTTGAGAGTTTTGGGTTTATGAGATATGATTGAACCATAAATTATGACTGCTTATGGTATTGTTGATTTGTTCTTTATTGTTGACAATCAAATGTCGCTTTTTAAACGAGGTATGTGGCGTTCAACAATGTGGAGCCTTTGAAAATGTCGTAGTATGAAGTTATGGGATGAAATTGTTGAGGTTGCTTCAACGATATAGCAATGTGTTGCCACGTTCCTCAAACAATGGCAATTAACGTCACACAAAGGTATGATAACCATAACCGGCCAAATTTAGGAAATGGAGAACACCACCAATTAGTAAACTAAAATGCAACGTTGATGGATATTGACATGCGGCGTTGTAACCCTAACGACAAGTTTACAAGATCCAAAACTTTGTATTTTTCTCCTTTGTTGTTAGTGTGAAAGAAGGTGAGACATATGAGTCATTACATGCTATTAGATGGATTGCGGAAATGAGGTTGGATGGTTTATATTATTCTTGAGCTTGATGCAAAAAGTAGTAGTTTATATTGATAATAATCCCTCATGAGACTCGACCTATTTTGGTTTTATTTTGAAGGATTGTATTTTTAGTCTTAATTAAAAACTTATGTCAAAATCCAGATGTTGAGTTTTCTATGAGACAAGTCAATGTTGTTGGTCATAAGTTAGCGTGACCTTGAATATATATGGTTAATCCTCAAGTTTTAGAGTTGATGTCAAGTTGTATCGTTATTGATATTTATAAAGATATGAGTTAAGTTTGTTTAAAAAGAAAATGTAATGCTTCCGTTTTATGATGAATGACATATTTGCAAATAAAAAATTTAAAACAAATTATTATTTTAATTTTTAATATAATATTAATTAATTATTTTCCTAACCAAAAGAATTAAAAAATACTTTTTTTCGGTAATTGTGCCATTCCACCACTCTCTAGCCAATACCTTTCATTTACGTTTATAGTATTAGTCAATACATCAATTCTTGATAAGATTAATTTATTAAAAATATTTCTTTCTTTTATTTATATAATTTATCGTCAATTATGTTATCATTATGAAATATAGGAAATAGTAAATAATTGCAAACAATGGTCTAACAACTTAACGTGAAACAAAGGCATAGTAAAAAAAATAATGTTAAGACAATTTTTATTACGATTTTATCAAATTATATTATACATGTCTTTACAAAAATTGGACATGCATTGTCATCATTATAACCTAGTTTTAGATCGAATTTAAAAAAGAATAGAGTATTTTGCCATAATTTTTAAAACACGATTACAAAATAAACTTATTTGTCAATATGATGAGCTATAATTATTAAATATTAGTGTAGACCTATTTTCTTGTGACTATGTATCTCCATTAAACTCTTTTCTCTAGCTCAATTAAAATCAAATACACTCGTTGATTCAAGAAAGAAATCTTCACTTACATATAACTTCAGCTTGAAAGTCAAGATCGGGACTAATTATTGAAATAGTTACTTTTGGGAGACAATCTTTAGTTTTGAAAATGACAACCACTTGGAAAACATCGTTTTCATTTTGATCCTTCTTTTTGGAAATTTCTTTTATTATTGTTTGATAATGCATTTGGGTGTACGTTTTGTGTCCCAAATTAACAACAAACAAGGTCCCTTGTGAAAGCTGAGAAGGGTCATGTAGTATCTATGTTCTAAAAATACTTCAACTGCTAAGTGAAGTTTTATTATGTTATATTGCTTTAAAACCCCACCTTTAACCGTAAAAACAATTGGGATCCAATCCAACCACGTATAAATTATTACTATGTTCTTTTACTTTTTTTTACAGGAATTTTCGTTACATAGCTGCAATGCGATATTATTGGAGTGGAGTGAATTATATTTCATCTATCTTGTTATAGCATTATATTGACAATTGAGTTGTCCAAGATTTATGGAATGATTCAAGTATATCGAACAATTTGGTATATTCATCAATCAATCTTAGCTTGCATCTCAATTTCTCAAAAGAATTTGAAGACTCCATGACGAGAGAATAACACAGAGATTTGAAAATAAAAAGAAAATGATGAAAAACACTGTCTAATTTTTTAGTATTTTCCTCTTCAAATAGAACCCTCGATTTTATTTTTTGAAAAATAGATAGAATTTCAACCCGTGTTTTTATTCTATTAAATAATAGAACGATGATCATTAAGATGACATGAGTCTCTTCTAGCTTAATCAAGGTTCTAGGTTCGAATCCAATCTTGGGTATGCAACATCGTTAAAACTCTTAGAGAGAGTTTGCCACTCATCTTGGTTCCATAAGGCTCGAGGGATTAGTCTCCACAGTTACACACTTCGAAAATATCCGTTTTACAGAATTTGATTTTAACTTTAAGAATTAATTTGTCATATTTTAAATTTTATGAACAAGTTGCTTCACCTGTCATGTTTTAAATTTTAGGAACAAGTTGCTTCACCTATAAATTAAGGTAAACTTTTAGATAGCATGGCCAAGATTTGCTCTCGTTTGTCCAAAAATTGTAAACATATGATTGGGAAAATGCAATTCAAGAACCTTAATAATATTAATATAATCTGAAATGAGTCAAAAATCTTAAAAGATCATTTCAAAGACGAATTGCAATGTATAAATTGACACATTTTAGATTATATAATCTGAACTTATAAAGTACAATTTAGATTATATCATCTAAAATATGTCAGCAGATACACAGGATATATGTGTTGTTTAGTCAACACCTTTTTTTTTGTGAATTGAGTTATAAGGATTGATTCATGTTAGATATTTAGATCTAAATAAAATAGATTTCAAAACATGTTCAATTATTATGAATTAATGGCGGAAGTAATCAAAACATTGAACATAAATATGATTGAACCTACGTCATGTTTGATTTAACAAGGATATTAAGAATACATGAATTAAGCTTCCATGTAACCCTCTCAACAACAAAGATAAAAGAGAGGAGGTGATTTGAAACAAATAGAAGGGTTAGTGGCGGTTGATTTGGTTATTCCTCAATCGGTACCTTATGCCTATGGGGGAGAAGAGAATGTATTGTCGTATTATGGATCATAGCCTCTTTTATGTTTGATGGTCATTAGGGTTTCTCATTATTCCGTTAATGGGTCATCTTGTCATTCACTCACATCGAGTCTATATCAACTAATTATTTATTTAATTAATTATCCAATTAAAAATCTAATCATTTGATCACTAATCAATTAAGGTTCACAATTGATAAATAACTAATATAATTATTATTATGATATTTGCTCACATAATGCTATCGAAATATAATTAAATAATAAAATATTCTAACAATTTAAACATGTATCAAAACAAATTATAAGCAGAATATTTAAGGAAAGCATAAATAACATAAGTTAAACATAGATTAAACAACTTGACCCAAAAAAAAACATAGATTAAACAAAATATCATCCATATCGATATGTTACATCAAATGTTGAAAGGATCAATCGATGAAGTACACTCTCAATTTATTTCCTAATTTTTAAATTTTAATGGTTTAGATTCTCACTTTATTTCCTAATTTTATTTTTCGAGTTTGAAAGGATCTTAATCCGTGGAGTACACTCTCAATTGTTGATGTACATCTAAAAATTCTTATATTTCTTTTGTTAACACAGTTTGGGCTAGACCCATTTTATTAAGGAGCCTACAAATGAGAAAAAAATTCGAAAATTACTGTTGACACATTTGATAAGGTTGAAAAAACACATGTAAAAGACGAAAAGCTCCGACGGCAGTTACTGCCGATGAATGAAAGAACCGACGACAGTTAACTGCCGAAGATTCCATCGACAGTTAACTACCGATATGATCCTGATACAAATCTGGCAGAATCTCATCCATTATTACTCTCAATCAATCTCTAAAATTTTTAAAACCTCTCTAAAAACCCCAACCAAATTTATTCAACAAAATCACAAGTAAGTAATCATAGTGCTATTAACTTACATTTTAGTTGTTATAAATGTTTTTTTTTTAGTTTTTGAGTAGATTTATTTTATTTTAGTTTTTGAGTAGATTTATATGTTATAATTCATTTTTAGAGTAGATGTAAGTTGATTAATTTAGTTTTTTTGTTTGCATGATGTTTATGTTATAGTTTAGAATTTTAGGGTTATATTTAATTTTGGGGTTTTATATTTATTTTTTATTTTAGTTTTTAAGTAGATTTACCTGTAAGAGTATATGATTTATTTTAAGAGTAGATATATGTTGAATAATTCTGTTATATTTTTTGCATTTTTATGTTTTTTTAAAGTAATTTTAGGGTAATTTTTATGATTTTTAGGGTAGATTTGAAGGTTCATAAGTAGATATATGTTTTTTTCATTGATTGTTTTTAATTTCTTATTGTGTATATTTGAAGCAATGGCCGATATGTTCGACGTTCATGCACAATTCAACGGTGGAGAACCTCGGATGTTGAAGGTTCAGCGCCTTGGTGTCACGTTAAGAGGTATCAAGGATCAACTGAATCAATTCAACCAAGGAGTCAACCCTGGAGACACAAGGAGGGTGGAATAGTTCGGTATAAACGTCCAATGCTCGACGATGGGAGAATATCATTAAGTTGGGTGGAACTACCGTTAAAGATATTTTTGTTATTTTCGAGTGTGTGATAGCAAATCTTTTAATGTAAACAACCATTTTCAAAATTATTTAGGAGTTAATTAACCCAATTAGCTAAATGATCCCATTAGAGCTTGAAAAAAAAAAGCATGATGCACATTAGCATTTTAGCTCATTGTAGTATTTTATTTGCGTGTATTTAACACTTTTTTCTTCTAAACACAAACACAAGTTTGAGACAAAGAAAACGATAATTTGTTTACATCCTTAAATTCAAAATATTATATTAATCTTTTTGAGGGTTGGTTTAGTTTATGAGAATTTGATACATTAAAATTGCTAACTACACTTATTTTTTATATGTGAAACTCATTTCTAAAATAGGATAAAAAATGTAAGATTTACATAAGTTTACTTAATAAAAACTAAAGTGTAAGAATGAGTTTCGGTAGCCCTTCTTCTCCTTAACTCGTATCTCACAAGGAATTATCTTTAAGTGTGTGATTTTTCTTTATCCTTTGTGAACTTTTAGCTCTCAACTCAGCTACTTTTTTTAATCTAGAAAAATATATATTAATATAACATTAAGAGTAAATTACACTCATTTCCCCTCAAAGATGCTTGAATTACACTCCCCTCCTCTTTTATGTTAAAATATACACTCCCCTTCCTTGAAAAATAAAATTTATACTCCCTTCCCTTATAAGATGCTTGAATTACAACCTCCTTCCTTAATAATTAAATATGCACTGCACTTTAATCTATTTTAACATAAATAAATATTTTTATGATATATATATTAATTTTGAACCACTATTTAAGAAAAATTAAGTCAGTTCTTTATAATTTAAATATCAATGATAATTAAATTTAAATATTTTTATATTGATTTTATAATTTAGAGTATAAAATTAACTTTAAATAACCATGCTTTATTGTCTTTAGTAATTTTTCACATATTTTAATTTTATTTTGGGTTGTTTCATATTTTATAATAGAGTTTAAAACTACATGTTAATGAAATTGTAATAAAAAATAGCGAAAAATATGTATTCCATTTTTTATTATATTAAAATAGAGCCGCAATACTATTTTTTTGGAAGTGTGTTAGATTATTATTTCTTTGCAAGATTATTAGAAATAAAAAAAAATATATGAGGGAGTAAAGTGTAAATTTTAACATAAGAGGGGAAGGGAATGTAATTCAAGCTTCTCTTAAGGGAGGGGAGTGAAAAAAATTTCTAATATGTTTTGAATAAGAGGGGAGGGGAGTGTATATTTTAACATAAGAGGGAAGAGGAGTGTAATTCAAGCATCTTTGAGGGGAAGGGAGTGTAATTTCCTCTAACATTAATATGAGAAAAGACAAAACTTTAAATTGGAAAAGGATAAAATTGATAACATATATATACTCTATTAAAATTGATGCCATATGATTTTCTCATTTTTCCCTTAGGAGGGGCATTTTTGTAATTTTCTAATTGATAGAATTTGGTTGTTTCCACCTCACCTTTTTTATGTCATATTTCCCATTTTGCTCCTCACCAATTTTTTTTAAATTATTTTCTAATTTTTAATCACTTTTAACTATTTTCCAATTTTTATGTTTTTAACTATTTTTTCAATTTTTTCTCCCAAATTCAGGTGCTTTTATGGGAGATTAAGGTATCATTTGACCCGACTTTTTACCAATTTCTATACATTTTTAAGGAGAAGTTTGGTCAAACACAATATCAATTATTTTAATTTCAATATTGTTTTATAAACACAACCTCACAAATATTTTTATTCACGCTGTCATTTAATGATACCAAATATTTTTATTTCCTTTCGTTAACCTCGCGAATATATACACACACACATTAACGTTTAGAGTAATATTTTATATCCGTCTGTATGTTTTTTTTTACGCTGATGCATATAATTTTTTTTAGTGTTGCTTGGTTGAGTGCTAACTCACCGATTTTTTTATCTATTTTCCAATTATTATATTTTTAAAAACTTTTAACTATTTTCCAATTTTTTTATTTTTAACTATTTTTCAATTTTTTCTTCCAAATTCAGTTGCTTCTACACTACCGTTGTGGGAGATTAAGATACCGTTTGACCCGGTTTTTTTTTTCAACTTCTCTACATTTTTAAGAAGTTAGACCAAATACAATATCAATTAAGTACTTACTAAAAAATGTACTTTTTTTAATGCATAAAATTGAATGGAGTGAGCTTTGGCCAAAAGTTGTTGAATGCTACTTCAAAAAACTACTTCTCGACAATTTATTTCACAAGCATTTCTCTTCAATTCACGTTGAGAACCTTTTCTTTTATTTTTTAATATTATATTTCAATATGTTTTTTTTCTTCCATTTAATTTTTTTTGAACCCGTTCCATTTAAATTTTTTTAAGGAGGTTCCATTTTATTTTATTTTTCAAAGGAATTTTATTATCTTCTATCACTTATATATTTAATTTCAATCGTTTAATCATCACAACCTCACAAATATTTTTATTCACGCTCTCATTTAATGATACCAAATATTTTTATTTTCTTTGTTCAACCTCGCAAATATACACACACATACACATTAGCGTTTAGAGTAATGCTTTATGTGTGTCTGTTTTTTTGTTACGCTAATGCGGATAATTTTTTTTGGCGTTTCATAATGCGTATGATTATTTTTATAAAATTTTCACTTTAATTAAAAGTAAAATTGTAGATGTCTTTTCTTCAAAAAAGGTATAGATGCCTAAAAAACTATGCATATCTTTTTGATATTCAAAAAAATTAAACATATTTGTTTCCATGACACCAACAATGTAACAAATATAATATCATATATTATAAATTCTTATCTTTTTGAAAGACACCAAAAATATGGTATTCTTATAACAAAATTTGTTATAGAGTATAATTGAAATAGAAAAAACCAACTATTTTGATATTATTTATATTATTATTTCAGGCTCCTTAAATTGTTTCTTCTATTCAAATATTTAACAAGTCATTTATATGATGATACAAATTTGTATTCATGTTACACAAAATAAACGTTATTGAGTAAATATAGTATTTGATAAAAAAAAAACTTTTATTTTTTAACATTTTTAGCCTTCAGAAAATATTTTAAACATTTTTGTCCTTATGAGTTTAACTCAGTTGATAAGAACAATGCATAAATATATGCCAAGTTCGGGATTTGAACCCCGGACACCATAAAAAAAAAATTAAAGTTTGTACAATATTTTGCCAAACAACATTTAACTTAAAAATAACTTTAAAACTAAAAAAAAAAAAAGAAATCAATTAACTTTAGCTTCTTTCTTAAAGGCCTTTATTTTAACTTTGTTTTGAAGTAACTTTTAGACCGTAAAAAACCTTGGTCAAACGGTATCTAAGTTCAGCTAGGAACACTGTTTCATTTTCTTCTTCATAAGAGGTCATTTGTTTCCTTTTTTCATGGTCCTGAGACCATGCATGACTTGAGTTGACTGATTTTGTGGCTTAAGGGGTTCATTTTTCGACACTGTTTTAATTTTTGCTTCATCATAGGTGGTTTTCTTCCTTTTTTCACGATTCTGCATTTTAAGGGTTTTGTTTTTTGTTTTTTTTTCAATTGTTAGTGGATTATGTACCAGAAATTGTTATGTTGCATGGCTGTAAAAAAATCTTCCTTTGTTATGTGGAATATAGTAGAGGTCATGATGATTGAATTTTAACTCATGGTAAGGTTTTGACACAATTGTTATTTTAACTTCTGGTACTGTAGTTGGAAAAAAATGATGCATGTGGGTTATTTTAGTTTTTATGAGTAATCCTATAGCTGTAACAGTTTTCATATTTGGTTTATTCTTTCCTATATCATTGAGCCGTAAGAAAGTTGATTGGTATAAATTTAATTTGGTCATATCATTGAGGTCCAAAAAATTGATGATACAGAAATTTGTGCATTTAAGATCAGGTTGATTTGATGATACAAAAATTGATCACATAGAAATATGTTAGCTTCTTTCGATATCAGAATGAACAAAATGAATAAAATTAAATGATGTATTATTATATTTCTATATAGGAATTTCAATGTCAAGGGATTATGACTACATTAAGGTTCTCAAAAATGATTCGGACATTTGAAAAATAGGATTTGGA